>OFGA01002754.1_pt1 | contig 10591 bp, 9 predicted proteins | sample 1521471 | NCBI WGS metagenome assembly OFGA01 (sample SAMEA3504086, study PRJEB24116) | mouse gut metagenome | biome: mouse gut; feature: mouse-associated habitat; material: faeces | place: Denmark | collected 2011
CGCAGAAGCCGCTCAGGAAACCACCTCCTTAATCAGTAATTCTCTGACGGCCGTAGCGGAAGGAAATAATATCGCTGCCGAGACCCAGAAGTCTCTGCAGAAGGTTGTAGCAAGCGCCGAACAGATTGCGTCAAATATGGAGCTGATTACCGAAGCTTCCGATGTACAGGCGGAAGGTATTCAGCAAGTTACTATCGGAATTGACCAGATCTCTTCAGTTATCCAAACCAACTCTGCAACAGCGCAGCAGAGCGCTGCCGCAAGCGAAGAGCTGGCCAGCCAGGCTAACCTGCTGCGGACTTTGGTAGGGCGTTTCCATCTAAAAGGAATGGCCGCGCCTATGATAGAGCAGCCGGAACCTATAAACAGCGCCTCAGATTATCATGATACCGAAATAATGGATATGGATATGTCTTACACTCCGTCTCCAATACCGGAACCAGAACCAACAATAGCAGTGCCAGTTTCCGATTACACGCCGGTGCCGGAAAAGCCTTCAAAAACCTATACGCCGGTATCAACATCTGGAACGGTACCTTTCAGAAATAATATGGATAAATATTAAAGATACGGTACAACCGACAAAGATTCAAAAGATAATATTTTTTAGAAAAGAGCTGCAGTTCATGTGAATTGCAGCTCCTTATTTTGAAAATTATACCGTTTTATCAAACAAATCCATATCACAGAAAACCCGGAAATCTTTCCTACGCCTTCCACGGCGCTTTTCCGGAATGCCACAGCTTCTCCAGATACTCTTTATCCCTCAGCGTATCCATCGGCGACCAAAAACCCTGATGGCGGTAGGCGGTCATTTCCTGCTTCTCCGCCAGCAGTTCAAAGGGCCTCCCTTCCAGCATATCGGAGCCGTCTCCCAGATAATCAAAGATATCCGGCGTAAAGACCCCGAACCCAGCGTTTACCCATGACTGGTCTGAACGGGCCTTTTCCTTGAAATTCAGGATACATTCCGAGGGTTCGTCTATCTTCACCGCGCCGAAACGTCCGTCCGGTTTTGTCACGGTAATTGTGGCCGTCCGCCCATGCCTGCGGTGGCACTCGATCAATTCCCGGATATTTACATCCGATACTCCGTCTCCATATGTGAACAAAAACTCTTCGTCCTTTACATACTCCCGGATCTTGAGGATCCTTCCGGCAGTCAGCGTATAGAGCCCCGTATTAATCAGCGTTACTTTCCACGGCTCTATCTTACTTGTTAAGACCTCTTTCTCACCGCTGTGCAGGTTGATCGACACATCGGAAAACCTAGAATAGTAATTAACAAAGTACTGTTTGATCATATGCCCCTTATACCCGCAGCACAGTACGAATTCATGGAATCCAAAACCGGAATACCATTTCATGATATGCCACAGGATAGGGCGGCCTCCGACCTCTACCATTGGCTTTGGGCGGAACTGGGATTCCTCTCCGATCCTGGTCCCTTTTCCGCCGACTAAGATCACTACCTTCATGCGCTCACCATACCTTCCAGGGCGCATTGCCATGCTGCCATAGTTCTTCCAAAAACAGCTTGTCCCTCATAGTCTCCACCGGCATCCAGAACCCCTCATGCTTGTAGGTGGCCACTTTTCTTGTCTTTCTGAGGCGGTTAATCGTGGTTGTCTCAAAGCTCTCCCTTGAGGCCAGGTAGGAAAAGATTTCTTTACTTAATACCATATGGCAGGTATTTACCCAGGCATCGGCCGCATAGTTATTCTGCAGCACAATGTCGGAGGCAAGGTTGCCGTCGGCGTCTAAATTCAGGACGGCGTTGCGCCCGGCAGGCCTGGCGACCGCCATGGTTACCAGATGGGGGCTTTCATGATAGGCTGATAAAAGGCTGCTGACATTCAAATCTGTAATGCAGTCGCCGTAACAGACAATAAACGCATCGTCTTCTATATACTTCTGAATTTTCCGGATCCGTTCGCCGGTGGTGGCATTCAGGCCGGTATCCACAACCATAACCTTCCATGGCTCGCTTACCTTGTTATGAATAATCACGTCATTTTTCTGTAAGTCAACGGTGATATCGGAGCTGTAGATATAGTAATCAAGGAAATATTCCTTGACAAGCTCGGCCCTGTAGCCGGTGCATACGATGAAATCATGGAAGCCGTAGCTGGAATAGGACTTCATGATATGCCACAGGAGAGGGCGCTCGCCGATTTTGACCATCGGCTTGGGGATTTTATCATTTTCTTCGCTTATATTGCTGGGCATGCCGCCAGCAAGGATAACTACTTTCATAGGATTTGTATTCATGGTTTTAGGTCCCTTTATAATTCTTCTTTTTCTACATAGGCATACAAAATTGTGTCATACGCAAAGGTAGTATAATGCCTGATCTTAAATTTGTATTCCGGCACTAACTCCAGAATATACTGCGGCAGTGTAATAATATCCTCCGGTTTATGATAAAGGCAGATCGCTAACTTAGGTCTATACTTCTTAATTGTATTCCGGGCTCCTTTTAATGCTTCTTTTTCAGAACCTTCTATATCCATTTTTATATAAGTTGCCCCTTCACCGGCTAATATGTGATCCAGTGAAACAACCTTAACCTCATCTGTCCCGGTATCCTTTACACGGGAACCTGTCCCGTCATCCCCGCCCCTGGTAACATACAAAGTCTTGTTTTCGCTCCAGAGTCCCGCATTGATTGGCACAACATCTCTGAGTTCCTTTTTTAAAATATTGCCGGATAATTTTTTAAAGTTGACCATGTCAGGCTCAAGGCTGTATATCCTTTTGTAGGAAGGACACCATGCGGCAAATTCTTCCGCTGTCTCGCCGCAGAATGCGCCTGCGTCAATGAAGACTTCATCCTTTTCCGGTTTGAAAATTTCATCTTCAAAATACGGGGTTCCCCAATAAGATAACAGACAGTTACGCTCATACTCATAAATCAGTTCATGGGATATATTCCGTCCCGAAAGCTGGCGCCGTATCTCTGCATGATATTTTTGTGTCGCAATGATAACAATGGAATGCGGGTATTGTTTCTCCAGCATATCTACCGAAATCACCGGGCATTCTTCAACGCGGGCGTTCGTTATCTCCGGAGCGTTATCACAAAACGCTTTTGGTTCAAACCCAATCCTGCGCAGCCAGTATAACATCTCCTTCCCCATATCTCCCGCACCGAAAATAATAAGGTTCCCATCGGATTTTGGAAGGTTTTTCAAAAGGAAACTATATAAGTCACAGACCTGATAAAGGCGGAACATAGCTTGTGCTTCTTCGCTTTTTTCAATAATTTCCCCCCGGTATTCCCGCGCCGTCTTCCCCATCATATCATAGATATACCGAATATCACCCGTAAGAGAATACAGCAGCCTGTAAGTATAAATTCTTTTTGATTCTGCGTCCTCTAACTTGTCCATAATGTGGGGTATTATTTTTAAATCGTTCTCGCTGACTTTCATCCTATCCCTCCTGCACTATTCTCAAAACATACAACTTACTTATTTACGTATGCATACAGCTTTCCGTATGCTTTTTCTATTACGTAATTGGGATTTGCCTGCTTAATCATAAATGACAATAACGCAGGATCCTCCGGATAATGATAGGTACATACCGCAAGCTTCGGCGCGAATTTACGCAGAACCTCTCCCGCTCCTGCCAAAAGCAGCCGTTCCGCCCCTTCGATATCCGCCTTAATGAAATCAATTTTGGAAATATGGTTCATTTCTACAAACCGGTCCAAAGTGATTGTTTCGATTTCTTCTGTTTCAGAGCCGCTATTCACATTCATAATGGAGGCTGCCCCTGGATTGGAATTATAATTAGAAACATTAATTCTGTTTTTTCCGCATGAATCACTAACCGCATACGGCTCTACCACAATGTTGCTGTATAAACCGGCAGTCCGTTCCAGTATCCGTCTTGTCTCTTCAACAGGTTCAAACGCATATACGCAGCCTCGCTTCGCTTTGCCTGCTGCAACAGCCGAAAACAGCCCGTAATTTGCTCCAATATCAAATACAATATCGTCTTCCCCAACCGTTACAGCGCCAAAATGATACGGCCCCTCAATATATTCAATCCGCTCCATCTCTTCGTCTATCACATCCATGAAGATATCGGAACTTTCATATAGAAATAACCCCGGGTTTTTTGTAAACAGCCGATAGTCCAGTTTCACTCCGCGATATTCAAATGTCTTTTGTTCGATCCCTGCCGCCAATGCTGTAAGAAAGATTTCAAGAACATGAAGCCGATAACTGTTTTTAAATAGTTTCTGGCAGACGTTCAATAAATTCTCCGCTTCCTTTTTATACCGCCCCGATGAAATCCCATTTTTCTCCGCCTGCGAAAGCAGCATGTCCAAAGAAAATGCTTCGCGCATATCAGGAACATGTACCATCCCGCTGGAAATGATTCTGTCATAAACAATAATCTTTTCCGGGGCAACCCCAAACCCTAACAGCTGGTCCCTTATCTCATACCGGCTCCCGGCTAAAATAACAGCATAATCAAACTCATAATTTCTGAAATGTTCCGGCGTGTCTATGGGGATATTGTCATAGGGCACGTATACTTTGCTTCCGTCTACATATTGATATCCCTTTTTTACTAATTGGCCTGCCTTACTTTTATCATTGTCAAAGAACACACGGATACTGACATCACTTTTCAGCTCCCGCGCCGCATATGCAATGCAGCGCCCGCTGCCTCCAAACACCGCTATGTTTATTCTTTCCATACTGATTTCCTCCATGTCCTTACCAATTCATTTCTACAATGGCATCCCTGTGAATACCAGCTTCCAAAAGCTGTTTCGATAATATATCTATCGTTTTCTGCCAGTGGCATATAACATAGACGTCATTAGAAGTACTATTTTCCCCTAATTTCTCCTTTAGGTTCCCAACACGATACCCCTGTTCAAGCACAGACATAACATTGTGGTTGTCCCTGCCCGTATGATTATCCAAAAAGGCTGAGACCCTAATTTGCTCTTTTTTCCATTTTTCTGCCAGCAGGATATTGTCCTGGCATGCAGGCAATAAGTAAATATTTTCCGATTTTCCCAATTTCTCAAACAACCTTGTCCTATATTTTACCAAATACTCTCCGACATTCCCGGCCCCCTGGAGTACAGAAAGATAATCTTCCGGAATCATGCGGCAGGCATCCGATATTTCCTCCACCATCCGTTCCCATTCCCGCTCGAATAAGAATCCCCTGACGCATTGAGATACCCATTGCCCAAACCACCGCTTTAAAAAGGCGCTTTCCCTTTCCTGCTGCATCCAGTCGCATAAAATATAGAAGCGTTCCTTAAAATACCTTTGCATCTTCCATCTGTCGGAATCCGCCTTTTTCGTCAGCGACCCCGCATGATCTATACGGTAATTATAAAATATTTTCGGATAATAATATGCGTGATGTGCTATCCGCAATAATTTCATGGTAAATATACTGTCTTCGCCATATAATAAATCCGGGAATGTAATGTGGTTTTCCAGGACCAACTCCCTCCGGACAAAGTAACGCCATGCCGGCGCCGGAAGCTGTGTATTCCAATATGTATTTTCCAATACCATTCTTACGGTCTGGATTCCTTCGGCAGCCATGCCGTCAGGCTTTTTTACCGTTAATACCTGGCCGTCTAACATTTGTTGATAGTCTGTCAGCAAAAGGTCAAGGTTTTGATTATCCTTTAAAATCTGGATGATATTCCCTAATTCCTTTGCTGCAATCGAGTCGTCAGAATCCATGAAATACAAATATTTCCCATTGGCATGCTCTATGCCTTCATTGCGGCTGGCGCCAGGTCCCTTCTGTATGCTGTGTGATATCATTTTGACACAAGGATAGCATTCCGTATATCTCCTGCAAATCCCCCCCCCCGTATCTGTAGACGCATCGTCAATCAGTATCAGTTCAAAATCCCGGCAGTTAGAATCAAAAATACTGTCCAGGCACTCGGCAAGATATGCTTCCCGGTTGTAAAAGGGGAGGATAATTGAAAGCTGTTTCATCTTCGTTTCATCCTTTCCTCTTTTATAACCCAGATATTATTCTTTTTTAAATTCTTGCTGCTTGCTACTCGGCCAGTAGGAATAATTATTTTAATAGTTTTTTCTTCCATAGTTTGAATTCCTTTGTGATTACCGGCTTTTACCTAATTATGCAACCATTTTTATCTATTTCCCAGTACCCTTTCGGAGGTGCATAAGATTGTGTCCGCTCTAAACAATACTTTTTTTCAAATTCAATGATTGCCTTGTTTAACCTTTCTTTATTCATCGACTTCATTTCTAATAGATTACAATATTTTTCATCAATTGTAATATCCGTGTTGTATACTGGAGCCAGCAGTAAATATTTATAAGCAATTTCATTATAGTTGTTTTTATACATTTTTAGAGCATATCTCAAGCACATAGACCCTAATTTCTTTACGGCTTCTGAATATCTTTCCTGTGGTTTCTTTAACCCAAAGCTATCCGCTAAATCATAAAACGCATGGATTAATTGATAATGTTCTGTGATTCCCAAAAGCTTTTTTTCTGATTCGTTTGTCTCATTTCCCATATGTACACGGTATTGGCAAAGAGGTTCTTTAATATATGCGACGTCACCTACTAAAGAATATAAAAAATTATCGTACCAATCACCGGCAACTTGAAATATCCTCGCATATTTTGCAGCAGTGGTAAGGACTGTTCTTCTCACCATACGCTGACCAGGTATAGCAATTCCGGCCATCATATATACTGCCGCCTGACTTTCTCCTTCAATAATACAATTTTTATTATAAAATGAAGGCGTTTGATAAATATTATCGTCATCATCAATTTCCTCTCTATGAGTAATGACTGTCCCAACCCCAGGATTATTCAAAAATATATTTATACAGCTCTCTATAAATTCCGGTTTGATAGCATCATCACTAGCCAAAGTATATACGAATTCACCTTCTGTATCTCTAGTCGCCAATTTAGAATTCTTATCACTTCCCATATTTCTTTTATTGTCAGAAACTCCAAAATAAATACCTTTTTTTCTAAATCTTTCTCTCCATTTTAATGCAGTTTCATAAGAATTATCCGTAGATCGATTATCTCTAAAGTATACCTCTATATTAGGATATGTTTGGTTATAAACACTTTCCAAACAGTGATCCAAAAATTGTCCGTAATTATAATTTGGTATACAAACACTAACTAACGGAAGAATCTCTTTTGCAAAATCTTGCGCGCTCATATTCTAACTCCTTTTTTCATTTATTTTATAAATCTCTTAAACTCAGTAATCACTACCATCTCATCAGAAAAAGCTTTCAATTTTAGAATTTTCTCTAATTCATCTTGTATATGTCCATTTTCAGTAAGCATTGCTTCTTCTAGATATTCTTCCGTTGAATACATATCCCAATTTAACAGTTTTGTAAATACAACTTTATCTACACAGTATTTTTTTCCGAGTTCAATAAAGTCAAGCATCTCCTTATAATTTCTTTTTTGAACCACCATTCTAATCTCAACATATTCGATTTCATTTTTTTGTCTCATGTCACAAACCAATGCTAAATTATTCATTAGAACATTCCAGTCCCCTCCCCTGCGCAGAACTTTATAGGTACTTTCTGTTGCAGCATCAATAGATATATTGATACGAATACTTTTGAAATGTTCTTTAAGTTTTTGAAGATTATCTTTATTTAATAATATTCCATTTGACATTAGCGAAATAGAATTTCGTCTGCACTCCTCATTACTAAAAAGAATTTTCCTATCAATTTTACTAAATAAGGCTTCACCAGATCCAGATAGTTCTAGTTCCTTTGTTTTTTCTAACCACCCTGTGCGAATAATTTCATCCGCCATTTCCTGCCGTATCCTCAGTTGTTCGCCGCCCGCAACTTGTATATGTTCTCTGCAAGATGCACAATGCAAATTACAGGTATAATCAAGCCCCAAAGTTATTTTTTCAGGCAGCATATATTCTGTTACTCTTTTCTGTACTAATTTTCTCCCATTCATTATACCGCATGCATCTTTTTTACAGAAACAATAGGTTCGTGTATCCGCTGATAATCGATATAATTTTGCTACAGTAGAATTCCAACATTCTTCCGGTGAATCTGACGCCGGGTTTCCTATGGGATAGTTCACCCATGTAGAACAACAAGAATACGCTCCAAACCAAGCATAATAAAACCATGTATAAGGCCTGTTACAGTAAAAATCCACCATTTCTTCTGCATGAATCTGCTTTTCTAACATCTTAGACGGTCTGCTGGAAAAACACGAAAATGGTAAATAATCTTTTTTCTCCCGAAGTCCGCATTTGTCCAATTCTTTCTTAATATCACGATAATAAATGCTTGCAACAATAACAAAATACTCCTCAATATTATTAATTTCAGATAATGGTTTGACTATACATCCACAATATTTTGTATCGTTCTCTTTCACATTATTATCAATATAAATATCTGCCTTAATATGATATTCATTTTCTTTACATGCAATTTGAAAATTCTTTTCTGTTTCCCCTGTTCCCCAAACAGCTATTTTTCTTCCAGCTAATATTTCTGGAGTAAACGGATCCAAATATTCAAAAAATTCTTCAAAATGCATATAACTTACTTTATTCTGCAGCTCATACTTCTGCATCAACGCTACATAATCATGTATTTCGGGGTCACATATCACCAATATTAATTCTTTTGAACCATTCTTTCCAAGCTCTGTAATTGTATATTCCTCTAAAGCAATATTATAATGATTCTCATTATCAACAGGTATATAGCCAAGAATTTTCAAAAAGTTGAACATATATGCAAATTCATAAATATGTCTTTTTTTTCCCCATAAAATATATGTACTATTTTCTAAATTACTATTTTTCAATACCATAATATTCTCCTTACATTCCGTCTGCCCATGATTCAACAGTGCCGCAAATATCCAATGGCATATTCATACTATTATTTAATTTGTCTAAAAAGAAAAACTCTTTTCCTTCTTTAAGATGATAATTATAAATTAGTGATTCACCTATTGATTTCCCAGCACCGGAATAATTATCTGCTGCTATAATAATCATAAGTTTTTCCGGCTCCATTTCTGCTATAATTTTCGCAGATTGGATAACGTATCCAAAGAATTTTTCTCCGGCTTTCTTCGTATCAACAAAAATAACTTTTTTAAATTTTTTCATTTTTTCTCTATATCTAACCGCCATCCATTTTCCTTTATCTCCTGCACCATATACTATAAGAGTCAGCTCTTCTATTTTCTTGCCGGAAATATAGGATAATATTTCCTTTTCATATGTTTTTCCTTCATAAAACGCTTGCTTTTGCTGTAAGGTAAGATAACTATCTTTTATTCCCGCGTAATATATTTTATTTGTTCTCTGTTCATAAAACTGGCTTACATCGCATAACCTGTAATATTTTTCATATGTAGAAGTAATCATATATTCTGCAAGCGCAAGGATTTTCTTTTTTAGCCACTCCAAATCTATCGGTTCTGGAGCAAAGTCAATCTTATCATACTCACTTTCATTATAATAATTTAAAACTTTATCCATTCCGCCAAATCGATGTTCATTCATTTCACGTCCCACTATGACCGGAATTCCCATAGCAGTACAAGGCAACGCGCAATGAAGGCGAGAGGTAATTATAAGACGTGCTTCATTCTTATAACGCTCTAACATTTCTTCTGCCGCTTTACTTTCTATATATGCCCTTTCATCAGCACGCTTATATTGATGCAAACTAAATTCGTGCGTTACCTCTACCGCATCCTTTAGAAGCGATTCTGGTATATGCTTACGTAATTCATCGCTTACATCAACCAAAAAAACCTTCGTCTGCGTGGGCATTACAGGGCGCTTTTGAGTACAAATACTTAAGCATCCGCTCATGTACGCATCCAAACCGTTTTGACGCAGCTTTCTCATTGTAACCTCGTCTCTGCAGCCAAATGGTCCAAAATGCCGATACTTTGACAAATATGCTAAATGTTGGTCATCTATACAATGCATTCCAATAAATACTGGGATTATTCGCGGCGATAATGGAAAAATATGTGTTCCCGGAAGAACATCTACAAAACTTGTAATAGGAAGAATCACATAATCTCCATCATATTTAGCCAGATAATCACGGTCAATTTTAATAATATCTTCTTCATTTATACCTAGTTTTCTATAGACTCGCTTTATACCATTTAACTGGTATAAATCTCCTATATTAGGTGTACAGCTTGAATATGATAATATTCCATACTTCATCTTTATGATTCCTCCATTCACAGTCCATAGCTTCTTAGAATTTGTAAACCTTTTCAATATCATCCTGTGTCTTGTAAATCTATTCCTGTCAAAAATTTGTTTTCTCTTCATATACAAATCCTGTATGGTGACATACTCTATATTATGTTCTTTCAATATCTGTTCAATCGGGTCTGTATTTTTTATATAAATAACAACAAACACATCTTTCATCTTCTTTTAAGCTGACCAATGTGGTGGCCCATTGATATACTATATCCGTGATTACTGGCATATCTGAGCATCTCTACACATTTATTAATGAAGCTCCCCGGGGCAA
>OFGA01002755.1_pt1 | contig 10590 bp, 8 predicted proteins | sample 1521471 | NCBI WGS metagenome assembly OFGA01 (sample SAMEA3504086, study PRJEB24116) | mouse gut metagenome | biome: mouse gut; feature: mouse-associated habitat; material: faeces | place: Denmark | collected 2011
GCCCCCCTCTTTTCCAGTGAGCAGCTATGCCCCAGCAGCACACAGCATTGCCGTGCAAACAAACCAGGGCCACAAAGAACCGGCTTGGCAAAGGGCAAAGGTTTGGTGATTCCGGCCTGTATTAGCCTGTAACAGGGCTTGATTTTGCCGCTGTAATATAGTAGAATGTTTAACAGAGTATTTTAAAAGATATTATGGGGGTCTTTGGCCCCCGCAGAGTGAAGGAGGAGCCCCCATGCAAGAACGAATTTTAGTGGTGGATGACGACAAAATGAACCTGATCCGAACCAAGAAGATCCTGGAAAAGTGTTACGATGTGCTCCTCGCGGAGTCCGGCGCCGATGCCCTGGAAATGCTGGAGGAGGAGGTAGTGGACCTGGTCCTTCTGGATATCGAAATGCCGGGGATGAACGGCATCGAGACCTTTGAGCAGATGCAGAAATTCTCGGTGAAGATACCGGTGATTTTCCTGACAGCCAGGGAGGAGGAAGCGGATGTGGTGAGGGGGCTGGACCTTGGGGCGGATGATTATGTAATCAAGCCATTTCGCAACAGGGAGTTAGTATCCCGCATTAAGGGAGCATTGCGGAGAAACGGCAAAGGAAGTGCGATATTGCGTTGCGGGGATATTGTTTTAGACGCCGGAACGGGAAAAGTAAAACGGGGTGACGTGGAGATTTCCCTGACCAGACTGGAATATAAGATTTTGAGCAATATGATGTCATGTCCCGGAAAACTTTTTACCAGGGACCGGATTCTGGAAGACATCTGGGACATATCCGGGAATTTTGTGAATGATAACACTTTATCCGTGACCATGAAGAGACTGCGGGAAAAACTGGGGGATTCTGAGGGAACAGTGATCAGGACCGTGCGGGGCATGGGATACAGGATGGAAAGATGACATAAAAAGGATGGATGCATTATGGGAATTGTCTGGAACGGGGAACTGAAAAAACTTGCGGCAGGATTGACGGCAATTCTGCTGGCCGGTATCTGTGCCGTCAATCTCTGGGTGGGCATCTATGGCAATCAGGTGCGGAAGGAATATAATCATATGCTGGCCTGCATTTTGGGCAATGTGCTGTCTGCCTATCCGGATGTGTCGGAGGAGGAACTGGTCCTGACACTCAGCGGGCAGGGCGGGGAAACGCTTGGCAGGCAGGTACTGGCGGGATACGGTATCTTTGAGTCCTACGGCAGCAGTTCTTTTGCGGTGCAGGAAAAACAGCTTTGGTTCCTGGGGGTTTTTTCCAATATATTTACAGTCTCTTTTTTTATACTATTTGCTGTTACGGTATTTTTCTATCTGAAAAGGCGCCAGATTAAAATCCGCGGGCTGACAGATTATATGCAGGAAATAAACCGCGACAGATATAGGCTGGATATGGAAGATAACGGGGATGATGAGCTCAGCGGCCTGCGGAATGAAATATATAAGCTGACGGTTTTTCTGAAAGAAAAGGCGGACCAGGCTGTGGAAATCAGCCGGGCGGAACGGGAAAAAGAGCAGGTTAAAAGCCTGGTATCAAATATGTCCCATCAATTAAAGACGCCCCTGACTTCCATAACGGTCCTTCTGGATAATCTGTCCGAAAATCCGGATATGGACAAGGCTACAAGAGGGCATTTTCTGTCGGAACTCACATGCCAGGTGACTGGGATGTCCTGGCTGATTGGAACAATGCTGAAATTGTCCAGACTGGATGCGGGAGTGGTGGAACTGGAACGCGCAAGGACGGGTGTGAATGAAATGGTACAGGAAGTACTGACGCGGCTGGAAATGGCGGCAGAATGGCGCCAGGTGTGTTTCCGTGTGAATATTCCGGCAGACGCGGAAATATACGCAGATAGAAAATGGACTGTGGAAGGTCTGATGAATATCGTAAAAAATGCCGTGGAACACAGTCCTGCAGGGGGAACCGTGGAAATATCAGGGGAGGAAAACGAGGTATATACACAGATCGCGGTCAGGGACCAGGGAGGCGGCATAACCCGGGAAGAGCAGGAAAACTTGTTCCGGCGGGTTTACAAAGGCTCCCTTGCCAGGGAGGACAGTGTGGGAATCGGTCTGGCACTTGCCAGGGAGATCGTGGAGAAGCAGTCGGGCACCATATCCCTGGACTCCCGGCCGGGGGGAGGTACGGTATTTCGGATACGCTTTTTGAAACAGTAGACAATAGATTTTAAAAAAAGGGAAAATGTCACGAAAATGTCATTTTCCTTTTTTATACTGTAACAAAAAGAAACAGAGGCGGAGAGGAGTCTTATGGAAATTTTAAGGACGGAACATTTGTTAAAGCGGTATGGGAAGGGAAATAACGAGATCATTGCGGTGAATGACGTGAACCTGTCGGTGGAGCAGGGGGAATTTGTGGCCATTGTGGGGAGTTCCGGCAGCGGAAAGTCTACCTTGATGCATATGCTGGGAGGCGTGGACAGACCTACATCCGGCAGGGTGCTGATAGAGGGAAACGACATCTACAAAATGAATGACGACAGGCTGGCCATTTTCCGGAGGCGGCAAGTGGGCCTGATCTATCAGTTTTATAATCTGATACCGGTGCTCAACGTGGAGGAAAATCTGACCCTTCCCTGCGAGCTGGACGGCGTAAAACCGGATCCCCAGCTGGTGCAGGATCTGGCCGGGGTCCTGGGGCTGCGAAAGAGACTGGGGCATCTGCCCAATGAGCTGTCCGGGGGACAGCAGCAGAGGGTGGCCATCGGCAGGGCGCTGATCACGAGACCGGCGATTCTGCTGGCAGACGAGCCTACCGGAAATCTGGACACCCGGGCCGGCAATGAGATCATGGAGCTGTTAAAAGTTTCAAACAGAAGGTATAAGCAGACGGTGATTATGATCACCCACAACCTGGAACTTGCCAGGCAGGCGGACAGGATCCTGCGTATAGAGGATGGATTTGTATTTGACGGAGGGAGGGGAATGGAAGAATGAATGTGCTGAAAAAATGCTGTTATCGCTCCCTGAAGGAGAATCCCAAACGCACGGTGGTGACCATTGTGGGAATTATTCTGGCCACTGCCCTGATCACTGCAGTGGCCTGCGTGGTAGTCAGTTTCCGGGCCAGCATGGTGGCCTATGAAAAAAAACACAGCGGGGATTTCCATTATCAGTTTACGGGGGTGGACCCGCAGTATCTGAGACTGTTTGAAAATAATCAATATGTAGAAAAATACGGACTGACGGATTGTATCGGATATGCCATGCTGGAGGGAAGCAGGAATAAGGACAAACCGTATGTGTATATTTCCGCAATGGACGAAAATGCCCGGGAAGCCATGTCCCTGCAGCTTACGGAGGGGCGTATGCCCCAAGACGACACGGAGCTTCTGATCTCCAGGCATATCCGCAGCAATGCCTTAGTGGACTGGAAAGTGGGGGACAGGCTGACGCTTTCCGTGGGAGACAGACAGTCAGAAGGGTTTGAACTGACCCAGGAGACCCCGTATCTGCCCGGGGAAGAGGTTCTGGAAAACAGGAAGGAGAGAACCTATACCGTGGTGGGAATTGCGGAACGTCCCAATCAGGTGGTGGAGCCCAGGATCGCACCGGGATATTCCGTGTTTACCAGACTGGAAGAACCGGAGAAGGCAAAAAAGCTGGATGTGTATGCCTCTTACACCAAAAAAGGTCTGAAACAGGCAGAGCAGGTGAATGCGGGCATTCTGGGAATATCGGAGAATCTGTACAGCAAGTATTACACGGACACTTATATGAATTGCACGGAGAAGGAAATCGCACAGGTGCAGAGAGTGGCTTTCCGTGTGACGGAGAATTACTGGCTGCTGAAATGGGAACTTCTGATCTTTTCGTCCGGTATCATGAATATGATGTACAGTATGTCCGCAGTGGCAATTACGATTATTATTGTTACGAGCGTGTTCTGCATTCACAATAGTTTTACCATATCCCTGACGGAGAAAATGAAACTGTACGGCAGACTTTCTTCCGTGGGAACCACGGGAAAGCAGCAGCGGAAAATGGTCTATTATGAGGCCTCCTTTCTGGGACTGGTGGGAATTCCCCTGGGAATATGTTCCGGAATTGCCGCCACTGCGATTCTGGTAAGCCTGACAAGTATCCTGATGGAGCGGGCCATGGGGGTTGCCCTGGTGTTCGGGATTTCCTGGTCCGCGGTTCTGCTGGCGGCCCTGCTGTCCGTGGTGACAATTTTTCTGTCGGCATCCCGGTCGGCCAGACGGGCGGCGAAAATTTCCCCCATCAATGCCATACGGTCCAATGATACCGTGAAAATCGGCAGGAAGGAACTGCGCTGTCCGGGTTTTGTGGAAAAAATGTTTGGAATCGGCGGCAGGATCGCATATAAAAACTTAAGAAGGGCAAGGGTCAAATACCGCACCACGGTGGTATCCATTGTGATCAGCGTGGCAGTTTTTATCGGCATGTCCACCTTTGTGCAGCTGCTGGATAACGGCGCCGACATGTATTATGAAAATATGGCTTATCAGCTCCGGGCCAGCATCTATCAATGGGATTTCTACCAGGAAGCCCTGAGGATCGCAGGACTGGATGGCGTGCAGGAGGCAGAGGTGGTCCGACAGGCGTCCATGAAGGTAGAAACGGATGAGATTGACTATACGGAGGACTACATCCGCACTTTCGGGGTGGTGGATGAAATCAGGGTATGCTCCCTGGGAGAGGAAGGCTATGTCCGGTTCTGCGAGAAATCCGGGGTGTCTGTGGAGGAGGCCAGGGATAAGGCAATTGTCCTGGCAGAGTATGAATGGGATTCCTACGACGAGGACGGAAAAAGGTATGTGGGTGACGGAACGATAGCCGAATTTCAAAAGGGGGACGTGCTCCGTGGAACGGGTGACGCGGAAGATGTGGAGATAGAGGTGCTGGCCCAAAGGAAAGAAGGGCCTATGTATTATAATAACGGCAGCACCAACAGAATTGTTCTGGTGGTCAGTGACCAGTGGATGGATGCCCATCCGCAGCTGAAGCGGTACGACAATATTGAAGTCTGCGTGAAATGCGAGGATGCGTATGAGATAGAACAAATCATCCGGTATGACATCGGTCTGCAGCATTTTACAGTGACAAATTATGAAGAACAGCGCAGGGCAGACCAGAGTATGCGGCTGCTGATTGCCATTTTCCTGTACGGCTTTATCACGGTGGTGGCGCTTATCGGCATAACCAATATTTTCAATACCATAACCACGAACATGGAACTTCGGGCGCCGGAGTTTGCCATGCTGCAGTCGGTGGGAATGACAAAGAGGGAATTCCGGCGCATGATCTGGCTGGAGGGAATGTTTTACGGGGGAAAAGCCCTTATAATCGGGATTCCGCTGGGCATTTTGCTTTCCTTCTGCTTCAACAGGGCATTTGAAAGGGGGATTGTAACAGAATTTATTTTCCCCTGGCTGGGGATTCTCATGTCAATTTTGGCAGTAGTGCTTCTGCTGTATGTGATTATGCACTATTCCATGAGTAAAATAAAAAAGAGGAATATTATTGAGACAATCCAGAATGAGAATATCTGAACGTGGGGGCGCAACGGTTCCGGGAACACTGAACTGAACCGTTGCCGGGAGCCCTAAATTATTTTGACAAGTTTCAAGATTATGGTTTTCTTTTCCGGCCGGATATGATAAAATAGGCAGGTAAGGCGGTGACTTCGTCTATCATATAAAATAGCGGGGAACGATTCCTACTTGGGAAAAGCTCCGGGCAGGAAAGGATATGGTTAAAGATGGATAGTAAAATATTGCTGGAAAACGGAACAAATGAATTGATGATTCTGGAGTTTCAGGTGGGTGACAATTATTATGGCATCAATGTGGCGAAGATCAGGGAGATCACAAAGTATGTGCCGGTTACCCCTGTTCCAAATTCACACCCGAGTATTGAGGGAGTGTTCATGCCCCGTGACGTGATGATTACGGCGATTGACCTGAAAAACTGTCTCGGACGGGGACAGTCGGAATCTAAGGGATTGTTCATTATCACAAATTTCAACAAACTGGATATTGCGTTCCATGTGGACAATGTGCTGGGTATTCATACGGTATCCTGGAGCGAAATCATTAAACCGGAAGTTACAATTTCTGCCGCAGAGGAAGGCGTTGCCATCGGTATCGTCAAGAAAGACGACAAACTGATCATCATTCTGGACTTTGAGAAGATTGTCACCGACATTAATCCGGAGACGGGACTGAAGATGTCAGACATCAATGAGCTGGGAGAGAGGGACAGGAGCCAGGTGCCAATTCTCATTGCCGAGGATTCTCCCCTGCTGAATAAGCTGATTGTGGACTGCCTGAAGAGGGCGGGATACGAGAACCTGACACATACGGAAAACGGCAGGCAGGCCTATGATATTATCAGCTACTGCAAGTCACATGGGACATTGCATGACAAAGTGCGTGTGATCATTTCCGATATAGAGATGCCCGAGATGGACGGACACAGACTGACCAAACTGGTCAAGACAGATGAGGCAACTGCACATATTCCCGTGGTTCTGTTCTCTTCCCTTGTGAATGAGGAAATGCGGAGAAAAGGGGAATCACTGGGGGCAGATGCGCAGTTATCCAAACCCGAGATCGGGAATCTGGTAAAAATAATAGATCAGCTTGTTGAAGAGAGGCATTTGAATATTTAATGGTCTTAAAAAGCTGGGATACCCCCAGCTTTTTACCTTATGGAAAATTCCGTTGTCACAAGGGAATCCGAACGGTGCGGAAAGCATCTTTCGATCCTGACATATTTACATAAAAGAATGTGCCGGGAAGTAAAGACGGGTGGAACAGGGGAAATGAACAGACAGGAGATTCTGGAAAAAATAGAACAGTCCCAGATGGTTCTGGCAGGGCTGGGGGAGGATTTTGACATTAGCAGGAGCCTTTCCCGGGAACCAGGATATATAAAAGGACGAAAAATCCTGGAAGAGAGGGGACTCCACTGGCTGATTCCCGGGTGGAATGAATACTTTGGGGAACAGTCGGGGGATGGCAGAACCGCAGAGGCCGTGAACAGGCTTTTTTCCCTTCTGGAGGGAAAGAACTGGTATGCGGTGTCGGTTTCCTGCAGCAGGAGTATTTTCAGGGAAGAGCGGGTGGTGATGCCCTGCGGGTCCGTGCTGCGGAAACAGTGTGAGAAGGGCTGCGGGGATGTGCCGGAGGAAGTGACGGCCGGGGACAGGGAAAAGACAGAGGCTTTTTTCCGGAAACTGTCCGCAGGGGACTGTGACGGAAGCGGGCCGGAGCTGGGAACCTGCCCGGAGTGCGGCGGGAAACTTATATTCAACAATATTTATGCGGAAAATTATAATGAAAAGGGTTATCTGGAACAGTGGAAAAAGTACACGAAATGGCTGCAGGGAACTTTGAACCGGAGGATTGTGATTCTGGAACTTGGCGTGGGGATGCGCTTTCCGACCGTGATCAGATGGCCCTTTGAGAAAGTGGCTTTTTTTAACCAGAAGGCCTGGTTTTACAGGATAAATGAAAAATTGTACCAATTGACGAAAGAATTGGATGAAAAAGGCTGTGGAATTGCCCAGAATGCAATTGATTGGCTGGAGCAGCTGTGATAAACTGTATAGGGATATCAGAGATAATACTGGGTTCATGAGAATAGGAAATTGGAGGAGATAATATGCCTTCACAGGAAGATAGTCTGGATGCATTGCTGAAGGAAATGTCCGCGCAGCGGGAAGAGGATAGTGTCAGACAGGGGAATGGCCCGGCACCCGGGCTGGAAGATATTGCCGGGATGTCCGAGGAGAAGATCCAGGAGTTCTTGTCTGCGGGCGGGGAGAAAGCAGAGGCCGCAGCAGGGCGGGAAATGTCCGAGGAGGATGTCCTGGGCATGGCCGGAGGCGGAAGAGACCTGGAGGAAATACAGGACTTGCTGAAAAAATCCGACAGGAAGGAAGCGATTGCGGGAGAAGGAACAGGTCCGGATACCGGTTTGCAGGGAGAAGGTCCGGCAGACAGATTATTCGCGGATATAGAGAGGGCTGGGGAGACGGAAGTGGCAGGAAACACGGCAGACAGCAGAAAAGAAAAAGCTTTGGAGAAGAAGCGGAAAAAAGCGCAGGCCGCGGCGGAGAAGAAAGCGGCCAGGGCGGCAGCAAAAGCGGAGAAGAAAGCAAAGCGCGGCCGTAAAAAGGGAAGCAGGCAGGAGTCCGGCGGACAGGACGGCCAGCCGCAGGAATATGACGTACTTCTGGACAAAGATCTGCTGGACAGCATTGTCTCCGGGGCAGGACAGATGGAACAGGCGCCTGCAAGGGCAGCGGAACCTGTAAGAGCCGCAGAACCGGCAAGGGCAGAAGAGCCTGAGGAATCAGAGCCGGTGGATCTGATGGAACTGGCCGCTGCCATGGAGGCCCAGAGAGGATATGATGTCAGCCAGGAAGTTCCCTATGACGAGGAGCCGGGCGCATCCCAGGAGGATTCCGGCATTATCGCCCTTGACCTGGATGAGGTGGATGACTTTATTCCCGACATTACCCAGGCTCCCAGGGAAGAAAACGGAAAGAAAAAGGGACTGATTTCAAAGTTTGTGGAATTCCTGATGGAAGAGGAGCCGGAAAACGAGGATGTGCCCATCTCGGAAGAAAATCAGGATATTATCAAGGAGCTGGATAAGGAACAGGCAGAGAAAGTAAAAAAGAAGAAAAGCAAAAAGGCTGCCAAGAAGAAGGAGAAGAAGAAAGAGAAACCCAAGGCGCCGAAACCGCCCAAGCCAAAGAAAGAGAAAAAACCGCGGGAGGAGGAGCCCTATGTCCCCGGGAAAAAGCTTACATTCAAGAAGATGCTGCCGGTTCTGCTTCTGGGAATATCCTTCGGCGCTGTGGTGTTTATTTTCTCGCAATTATCTGCGGATTATACTGTGAAACAGACGGCACAGGAGGCCTTTGAAAACGGTGATTACCAGGTCTGTTATGCAAATCTGTACGGCAGGGAACGGACGGAGGAAGAGGAGCGGATGTACCTCAAATCCGAGTGCATTCTTTACATGAGAATGTGGCATCAGGAATATATCCTGCTGGAAAAGGAAGGGGATCCGGTTAGGATACTGGACAGCCTGATCCAGACAGTACATGACTATCCCACGCTGTATGAAAGAGCGGTGCTGTGCGACGCCACGGAGGATATTGAGGCGGTATACGCCATCCTGGTGGGCGCCATGAATGAGAAATTCGGGGTTACGGAGGAACGGGCACGGGAAATCGGCAACCTGAAGAGCAATATTTCATACACGCGTATCGTAACGGCCCTGGCGGAGGGAAAACTCCAGGGAACGGAGCCGGCAGAGGATTCGCTTCCGGCCGAGGAGGAGAACCAGGACAGCGGGCAGGAAGGACAGCCGGATGAGCTGCCGGAAGAGACGGAACTTGACTCCGAAAATTTTGTGGATAACGGTTCGGCCGCAGGAGAAGAATAGACGAAAGGCGGCTTCGGAACTAAGACGGGATGGCTATGATCGCAATTATTGATTATGATGCTGGAAATATCAAAAGTGTGGAAAAAGCCCTGCTTTATTTAGGGCAGGAGGCGGTTGTCACAAGGGATCCGGAGAAGATTCTGGGAGCCCGTGGGGTGATACTGCCCGGCGTGGGCTCTTTCGGGGATGCCATGGAAAAGCTGCACTCCTACGGGCTTGTGGAAGTGATCAGAAAATGCGCGGCAGAAAAAATTCCCCTGCTGGGTATCTGCCTGGGCCTGCAGCTTTTGTTTGAGAGCAGTGAGGAAAGCCCGGGTGTGGAGGGGCTTGGCATACTGGAGGGAAAGATTTTGCGGATTCCCTCCGGGAATGGGCTCAAGGTGCCGCATATCGGCTGGAATGACCTGGCATTTCCGGGAGAGGGACGGCTGTTTGCAGGCATTCCCCAGGGCAGTTATGTCTATTTTGTACATTCTTATTATCTGCAGGCCGCAGATGAAAGTATCGTGACGGCAACGACTCAGTACGGTGTCACAATCCATGCTTCCGTGGAGAAAGAGAATCTGTTTGCATGTCAGTTTCATCCGGAGAAAAGTTCTGAGTCAGGCCTGCGGATATTGCGGAATTTCGTTTCCATTTCCACTCAAAACAAAAAATGAATGGCAGAAAGTGAAATGCCGGCCGCAAGGCCGGTCTGGAGGGTAAGATGCACACAAAGAGAGTGATTCCCTGTCTGGATATTAAGGACGGAAGGGTGGTTAAGGGTGTCAATTTCGTAAACCTGCGGGACGCCGGGGATCCGGCGGACGTGGCGGCAGCTTATGACCGGGCCGGGGCCGACGAAGTGGTTTTTCTGGACATCACGGCATCTTCGGACAGCCGTTCCACACAGCTGGAATGGGTCAGACAGGTGGCGGGGAAGTTGTTTGTCCCTTTCACGGTGGGGGGAGGCATCCGCACGGTGGATGATTTCCGGGATATTCTGAGGGAAGGGGCGGACAAAATATCTGTCAATTCCGCCGCCATTATGAATCCCCGGCTGATATCGGACGCGGCGGACAAATTTGGCAGTCAGTGCGTGGTGGTGGCAATCGACGCCAGAAGACGGCCCGGGGAACGGGGCTGGAATATTTATAAAAACG
>OFGA01002757.1_pt1 | contig 10588 bp, 9 predicted proteins | sample 1521471 | NCBI WGS metagenome assembly OFGA01 (sample SAMEA3504086, study PRJEB24116) | mouse gut metagenome | biome: mouse gut; feature: mouse-associated habitat; material: faeces | place: Denmark | collected 2011
TATCCGCACTCTGAGTGAAAAGTATCCCCTGTTCATTGTCAGTAACTGCCAGTCTGGCTATATAGAGGCATTTTTGGAAAATACAGGGCTTGGCGCTTGTATTAGAGATTTCACATGTCCTGGGGATACGGGGCAATTAAAAGGCGATAATATCAGGATTATTATGGAAAGAAACGGAATCGAGAGTGCGGTATATGTGGGTGATACCCAAGGGGATGCAGATGCCTGTAAAAAAGCAGGGGTTCCGATGATATATGCGGCATATGGCTTCGGAGATGTGAAGGGCGACTATGTGACCATTCATTCTTTTGATGAGTTACTCCGTCTTAACTTTGATAAGCTCTAGGTGATTGGGGGATAAGATGGATTTATTACACGCTAAGAAAGTATTTGAACAATATCTGGACGGATATGACAGAGAGGATGATAAGGTTCGGCTTAAGATTGTGCATACCTATGGGGTAGCAAAATGCAGCCGCCAGATTGCAGAACGGATGCAGCTTCCCAAAGAAGAACAGGAATTGGCGCAGTTAATCGGACTTCTTCATGATATCGGAAGGTTTGAACAGTTGAAACGCTTCGACAGCTTCGAGCCGGATACCATGGATCACGCAAGTTTTGGCGTTCGGATACTTTTTGAGGAGGGATTAATCCGGAATTTTGTGAAGGAGGATACCTTTGATGAGGTAATCCGGACAGCGATTGCAAAGCATAGTGATTTTCGGCTTCAGGGGATTACCGATGACCGGACATTGAGGCATGCTCGAATTATCAGGGATGCTGATAAGCTGGATAACTGCCGCGTGAAGCTGGAGGACACCATAGAGACTATATTGGGGGTTACGGCAAGGGAAGTAGGAGAGACGGCGATAAGTGGTGAGATTTTAGAACAGTTTAAAAGAAAAGAGTCCATCCTTTCCTCTGCCAGAAGGACAAAGATGGACTATTGGCTGTCTTATCTGGCGTATTTTTTTGACATTAATTATAAGGTGTCTATGGACATGATACGGGAAAATGATTACATAAAGCGGCTGATTCGCAGGATTCCTTATTCTAATCCCCAGACTAAGGTACAGATGGGAGAGGTTGAAGAAATGCTTTTAAGAAATGCCGAAGAATTTACACAATGAAACTTAAGAGACTGATAAGAAAGGAATTCTGACTATGTGGGTAGCGGATAACTGGAAAGATTATGAGATTATAGACTGCAGCAAAGGAGAGAAACTGGAACGTTGGGGAACGTATCTGCTGATTCGTCCGGACCCGCAGGTGATTTGGGATACGCCCAGGAGTGTGGGGGAGTGGAAGCAGAGAAACGGACATTATCACCGAAGTCAGAAGGGCGGCGGCGAATGGGAATTCTTCCAATTACCGGAGCAATGGCAGATTCATTACCGCAATCTGACTTTTAACCTCAAACCTTTTAGCTTCAAGCATACTGGTCTATTCCCAGAGCAGGCGGCCAACTGGGACTGGGTTTCGGATAAGATTCGCCATGCAGGGCGTAAAGTCAAGGCGCTGAACCTATTTGCCTATACAGGCGGCGCGACTCTTGCGGCTGCCGCTGCCGGCGCCAGCGTGACCCATGTGGATGCGTCTAAAGGTATGGTTGCCTGGGCAAAGGAGAATGCAGCCTCCTCTGGTCTGTCGGATAAGCCTGTCCGCTGGCTGGTGGACGACTGTGTGAAGTTTGTAGAACGGGAGATACGCAGAGGGAATCATTATGACGGAATTATTATGGACCCGCCATCTTACGGCAGAGGGCCAAAGGGTGAAATATGGAAGATTGAGGATGCCATTCATCCATTAATTAGGCTATGTGCAAACCTGTTATCGGACAGCCCTTTATTCTTTCTCGTCAATTCTTATACAACGGGGCTGGCGCCGTCTGTGCTTACTTATATGCTTGGTGTAGAGCTTGAGAGATACCAGGGTACGGTAACGGCTCAGGAGATTGGGCTTCCTGTGAGCAGTACGGGACTTTGCCTTCCCTGTGGGGCTTCTGCAAGATGGGAGCGGTAATGGCAATAAAAGAGGGGATGTTGCTTAATGCATCACCCCCTTGCCTAATCTGTATACTTAGAACTCTATTCCTCGGCCCATGGCATCCTTAAGGTAAGTGACTACCTCCTCCAGCTTATGAACCATCTCCATTTTTTCTTCCCATTCTTCCCCGTCCATGTCCTTATTCACCAGACATTGCTGAATGTGCTTAACTTCCTTGATTAATTCTCCTGTCATTGTCATTTCCCCCTTTACTTACATCCAAAGAGACTTCAGAAGTTGATAAATCTTGTCCTTAGTATACCACATTTTGGCGTGATTGGGAAATGTAAATGTATAATTGAAAGGAAAATTGAAGTATGATAGTATAAAGGGGAGCTATTGGCATGATGTTTTAGGCATTTATATAAGGGAGAAGGATGGAAATGAAAAAACTGCCAATCGGGATTGAATTTTTTGATAATTTTAAACGAGATGATTTTTACTATGTAGACAAGACGGGATTTATTCGGGATTTACTGAATACAAGGGGAAGTGTGAATCTATTTACAAGACCACGGCGATTTGGTAAGAGTCTGAATATGGATATGTTGAAGACTTTTTTTGAGCTTGGGACAGATCCATCCCTGTTCGATGAATTAGAGATTTCAGAAGATACGGCGCTCTGTGAACAGTATATGGGTAAATATCCGGTTATATCAATTAGCCTGAAGGACGTTGAAGGAACGGATTTTCAGATGGCATATGCTATGCTTGGAAGTGTAATCAGTGAAGAAGCGGGGCGTTTTAGTTTCCTTTTGGAGAGTGACAAGCTGACGAAAGCAGATAAGAAGAAGCTAAGCTATCTTATAGAGGAGGAGTTTGGAGAAGCGAGGGCTCTTCAGGGCAGTCTAAGGCTTTTGACCCAATTACTTTATAAGCATTATGGAATTCCTGTCATTGTTCTGCTGGACGAGTATGATGTTCCTTTAAATAAAGCGTATTGGAATGGCTATTATTTGGAGATGGCAACGCTAATCCGATCTGTGTTCAGCCAGGTATTGAAAACAAATAAATATTTATTTTTTGCTGTTATTACAGGATGTCTGAGAATTGCGAAGGAGAGTATTTTTACGGGGCTTAATAATTTTAAGGTACGGACAATCTCAGATATAGAATGTGCAAAGTATTTTGGATTTACAGACCATGAAGTGAGAGAAATGCTGTGCTACTATGGAGTGGAGGAACGGTTTGGGGATGTCAAGGAGTGGTACGACGGTTACCGTTTTGGAGATGTTGACGTTTATTGTCCCTGGGATGTAATCAACCAATGTGATAAGATGAGGGTTAGAAAGGACAGCCCAATGGAATCTCATTGGGAGAACAGCAGCAGTAATGCGATTGTTCGGGATATTATTGAAGAAGCCACGGAGGCGACAAAGGCTGAAATAGAAACATTGATTTCGGGAGATTATGTTGAGAAGCCAATCGTTCCGGAATTAACGTATACAGATCTTGACAGTGAGGATCCAAGCCTCCGTCAGACTTATTTGTGGAGTGTGCTTTATGCTACCGGTTATCTGACTGACTTTGAAGCGTCTAACGGCAAGGTTCATAAACTGGTTATTCCCAATAAGGAGGTTCTTGAAATATACAGAGACAGAATCTATTCATGGTTTCGGGTGAGAGTCACAAGAGACAGGGAACATTGGCAGAAGTTTTGTATGGCTATGGAAACTGGCTGCGCAAAAGAGATAGAGAATTTATTCAATAAATTCATGGAGGATTCAATCAGTATACGGGATACTTTTACAAGAAAAGAAATGAAAGAAAATTTTTACCATGGTATGTTGTTAGGGCTGCTTAAGTCGGATGGAAGATGGCTGGTTAAATCTAATGCAGAATCAGGAATTGGATATACGGATATCACGCTTGAGATTCCGTCTAAGGATATAGGATGTATCATTGAGGTGAAATATGCAGAGGATGGTGCATTTGACAGAACATGTGAGGAGGCCATGCGGCAGATAGAGGAGAGTCGATATGCTGCGGTGTTCCGTCAAAGGGGGATTCCTACAATCCGTAAGTATGGCATTGCGTGTTATAAGAAGAATTGTAAAGTGATGTATAGCGTGGAAGAAGAATCGTTTTGATATTTGGAAAACATTAGAAGGAGGAAAAGGGGAATGGATACAAAGGCAGGGGCAAGGACGAACGTGAGGCGTATGGCGCAGATGGGGATGCTGGCAGCCATATCTGTGGTATTGATGTTATTTGAGATTCCGCTTCCGTTTGCGCCTGCATTCTATGAGATTGATTTCAGCGAGGTTCCGGTAATGGTGGGGTGTTTTACCATGGGACCCGTTGCAGGGGCGGTGATTGAGCTTTTGAAGATTCTGCTGAATCTGGCCATTAATGGGACGGACACGGCAGGCGTGGGAGAGTTTGCAAACTTTCTGATTGGATGTTCGCTGGTGGTTCCGGCGGCAGTTATTTACAAGAAAAAAAGAACCAAGATGGGGGCGGTAATAGGCATGGGTGCGGGGACGCTGTTCATGACCTTTGTAGGCTGCTTTCTGAACGCTTTTGTACTACTGCCAACCTATGCCAAGGCTTTCGGGATGCCCATGGACGCGTTGATTGGAATGGGCTCGGCTGTGAATGGCCATATTACAAGCCTGGCCACATTTGCGATATTTGCAGTAGCGCCCTTCAATCTTCTGAAAGGGTTTCTGGTGTCTGTAATCGTACTGTTGATTTATAAGAAGATTAGCCCAATCTTAAAAATGAGACTTGCTTAGAGAATTTCCACCCGTACAGTTAAAAAAATAGCTGTATCTGGGTGGAAATTTTTAGATAGAGGCTTCTTGACATTTTATTTTTATGTGATAAAATATGTTTGTTATCGAACAGTTTTACAACGAACAATCTGGCTTCAAAGGAGGATGATATGAGAAAACGGGAAGAAAGAATCGGTTTCGAGATTCGCAGGCTGGATCATATGCTGGCGAGAAATCTCCAGGCACGTGTGAAAGCCGCGGGGATTGACGAGGTTACGCTGATGCATGGCTGGATTATCCGTTATCTGTATACGAACCGAGACAAGGATGTTTTCCAGAAGGATATGGAGCAGTATTTTTCCATAGGCAGATCGACGGTTACGAATATTATTCAGTTGATGGAGAAAAAAGGGTTTATTGTCCGACAGTCTGTGGAGTATGATGCCCGCCTTAAGAAAGTAGTCCTGACAGAGAAGGGTGTAAGGAATCATGAAATGCTTGAGAATCTGATTGATCATCTTGATACCAGTCTGGTGGAGGGGATTACGGATGAAGAATTGTCAGTGTTCTATTCTGTGATTGAGAAATTAAGGGAAAATCTGAATTCGCAATCGATTAAGGAATGTGCCAATGACGGAAAGGAGGAAATAGATGATCCAAACTTTATTGCGTGAAGTAAAGGAATATAAGGGCGCCTCAATCGCGACGCCGCTGTTTATGATTCTTGAGGTATTGATGGAGATGATGATACCCTTCTTAATGGCTTCGATTATTGACGACGGTGTGAATGCGGGAGATATCAATCATATTTACAAAGTCGGAGGGGTAATGGTGGCGGCTGCGGCCATCGGGCTGTTAGCCGGAATGGCAGGCGGAAGGTATGGCGCCAAGGCGTCCGCCGGACTTGCGAAGAATCTGAGGGAGACGATGTTCAACCATATTCAGACCTTTTCCTTTGCAAATATTGACAAGTACAGCACCGCAGGGCTGGTGACAAGGCTTACGACGGACGTGACCAATGTACAGAACGCCTATCAGATGACTCTGCGGATGTTTACACGAGCGCCAGCCAGCCTTCTGTGCGCCATGGTTATGGCGTTTCGCATTAACGCTAAGCTGTCTTGTGTTTATCTGATCGCCGTAGCAATACTTGGCGTCTTGCTGGCGCTGATTATGAGCCATGCCACCAAGTATTTCCAGCAGGCGTTTCCCAAGTATGACGATATGAATGCGTCTGTTCAGGAAAATGTTTCTGCTATTCGGGTGGTAAAGGCTTATGTTCGGGAAGAACAGGAGACGGCTAAGTTTAAGAAGGCAAGCGAGAATATTTACCGGATTTTTATGAAGGCGGAGTGCAATCTGGTGTACAATGCGCCTCTGATGCAGTTTACGGTGTATAGTTGTATCCTGTTAATAAGCTGGATTGGGGCGAAGATGATTGTTGCGTCCACCCTTACCACAGGAGAGTTGATGAGTCTGCTTGCCTACTGTATGAATATTCTGATGAGTCTGATGATGCTGTCCATGGTATTTGTCATGATATCCATGAGTATGGCCAGCATCCGGCGTATCTCAGAGGTGCTTAATGAAAGCAGCGATATCGAGAATCCGGCTGAACCAGTGTTTGAGGTGCCGGACGGAAGTATCGAATTCAGGAACGTGGATTTTGCTTACCGAAGGGACAGTGAAAGTCCGGTGTTAAAAGATATTAATCTCAAAATCCATTCAGGAGAGGTGATTGGAATTATTGGAGGAACCGGAAGCGCAAAGACCAGCCTTGTGAACTTAATCAGCCGTCTCTACGACGTGACAGGCGGAGAGATACTTGTAGGGGGAAGGAATGTCAAGGAATACGATATGGAAGCCCTGCGAAACCAGGTGTCTGTGGTTCTCCAGAATAACGTTTTGTTCTCCGGCTCGATTTTCGACAACCTGCGTTGGGGCAATCAGAGAGCGACGGAGGAGGAATGTAAGAGAGCGTGCTGCCAGGCTTGTGCAGATGAATTTATTTTGCGGCTCCCTGAAGGGTATGAGACACATATAGAGCAGGGAGGAAGCAACGTATCAGGCGGTCAGAGACAACGGCTTTGTATTGCAAGAGCACTATTGAAGAAGCCGAAAATTCTTATTCTGGACGATAGCACCAGCGCGGTGGACACGGCGACTGACGCCAGAATCCGCAAGGCATTCCGAGAGGAGATTCCGAACACGACGAAGCTGATTATTGCTCAGAGAATCGGAAGTGTAAAGGATGCGGATCGGATTATCGTCATGGAGGATGGGCGTGTGGACGCCTTTGGAACTCATGATGAGCTGCTTCGTGAAAACGCCATTTACCGTGAGGTCTATGAATCACAGACAAAGGGCGGCGGAGATTTTGATGAGAAGGCAGGTGATTAGAGATGGCGGGACCGATGAATAGAGGACCAATGGGAGTGAAGCCTCAGGTTGAGAATCCCATGAAGATATTTAAACGGCTGATGGAGTATGTATTCCGGTACTATAAATTCCATTATTTGGCGGTGATTGCGCTGATTTTTGTGAGCGTCCTTGCCAATGTACAGGGGACGCTGTTTATGAAAAATCTGATTGACGACTATATAACGCCGTTTCTTATGACAGATGAGCCGGATTTTACGCCTCTGGCAAATGCCATTGTAAGGATTGCAATGTTCTACGGCGTGGGGATTATCTCTACTTATGCGTATAACCGGATTATGGTAAATGTGACCCAGGGGACGCTTAGAGCCCTTAGGGACGATTTGTTTGCACATATGGAGAGATTGCCCATTAAGTATTTTGATACCCATGCCCATGGGGACATTATGTCTGTCTATACGAATGACATTGATACTCTGCGCCAGATGATCAGCCAGAGTATTCCCCAGGTGATTAACAGCGGGATTACCATTGTCAGTGTATTTGTCAGTATGTTTATTTTGAGTATTCCCCTGACGGCTGTAACTCTCGCCATGGTGGCTGTGATGATTCTAAGCTCGAAGGCGGCGGCAGGAAGAAGCGGGAAATATTTCTTAGAGCAGCAGGCGAACCTTGGGGCCGTGAACGGGTATATCGAGGAAATGATGAACGGGCAGAAGGTAGTCAAGGTTTTCTGTCACGAGGAGGAGAATAAAAAGGCGTTCAAGGAGTTGAATGACCGATTGTTCGTAAGCGCAGATCGGGCGAATACATTTGCCAATTTCCTTGGGCCGATTAACGCCCAGCTTGGAAATATCAGCTATGTGGTGTGCGCTATCGTAGGCGGCGCGCTGGCGCTGCATCATGTAGGAGGATTTACTTTAGGAGGGCTTGCAAGTTTTCTTACCTTTAATAAGAGCTTCAGTATGCCGATTAACCAGGTGAGCCAGCAGCTAAACGCCGTGGTAATGGCAATGGCAGGCGCCCAGCGGGTATTTGGCCTGTTGGATGAGAAGGCGGAAGAGGATAAGGGATATGTAACCCTGGTCAATGCTGTGGAGGAAAACGGACAGCTTAGGGAAAGCGCCGAAAGAACCGGCAGATGGGCGTGGAAGCATACCCATCAGGCAGACGGCAGCGTGGACTATGTTGAGGTAAGAGGTGATGTTGTGTTTAACGGCGTAGATTTCGGCTACAATGACGACAAGATTGTTCTCCATGACGTGAAGCTCTTTGCCGAGCCAGGACAGAAGATTGCCTTTGTGGGTTCTACCGGTGCGGGTAAGACTACGATTACGAATCTGATTAACCGTTTTTATGATATTCAGGATGGTAAAATCCGGTATGATGGTATTAATGTAAATAAAATAAAGAAGGATGATCTAAGGCGTTCTCTAGGAATTGTACTGCAGGATACCCATTTATTTACCGGAACTGTGCGTGAGAATATCCGGTTTGGGAAGCTTACTGCAACAGATGAGGAGGTTGTGGCGGCTGCAAAGCTTGCTAATGCAGATGGTTTTATAAGAAGGCTTCCTGAAGGGTATGATACAATGCTTAAAGGGGACGGGGCCAACTTAAGCCAGGGCCAGCGGCAGCTTCTGGCCATCGCCCGGTGCCTCCTCACCGACGCGGACGTGGTCATCCTGGACGAGGCCACCAGCAACGTGGACACCGAGACCGAGGGGGAGATCAGCCTGGCCATGGAACGGCTCCGCCAAGGGCGGACCTGCTTTGTCATTGCCCATCGACTCTCCACCATCCGGAATGCGGACCATATCCTGGTGGTTGACCACGGGGATGTAGTAGAACAGGGGGACCATGAGAACCTGATGGAGCGGAGAGGGTTTTACTACAAGCTGTATGCTTCGCAGTTTGAGTGATTTTTTGCTTTTTTCTGAAACAGGTTGCGCAACAAGTACTTTTGATCGCAAAATTGAAATTCAGGATGTAGAATCTTTGAAAAAACTGATAGATGTTATGAATGCTGACGTGCCTCAAAAGCCTCTTTCACAACATCCCTTTTCAGATGCGGAGAGAGGAGTGAGAGATTATTAAAACAGTGCTTATCCCGCTCAAAGCATTAATTGCAAATTTTGAAGGAGGCAAAGAACAGTTGGAACGTTTTTTGTCTTCTTATACATGTACTGAAGATAAAGATATTGAATCATTTCTACATAACAGGGCAGTAGAATTTGAGAAACTGTCAAAAGCAAGAACTTAATATCTGAAATCAATCAGGAATAAACCCTTCAAAAATAGGAATGACATTTTCCTTTTCCAATGCTTCCATACTTTCGCAGTTCCTTATGGTCCACCCGACTTCCTGCACATGGTACAGCCTCTTCATCAGGCGCAGGCTGGAGCAGGAGCGGTCAAGATAGTTGTAGGCGATAAAATCAGGCCGGGTGAGGAATGTGGTCAGCAGGAATGTAAGAATCACCCGTACCGGCCAGGACAGATTTCCCACTTCGCTGGTCCGGAGAAAATTCTGGCTGAGCTGTCCGCGGATCACCTGGGAATAATGCTTTTTCAGATGAAGCAATACTGCCGGATGGAAAGATTCGATGCAATAATCCGCCTTCCGGTTTTTCAGTAAATTCATGACGGCATCCGTCAGAGCGGCAGCATTTCCCCGTTCTGCCTTCAGCTCAATGATGAGCGGTGTTTTTCCTTCAAACACATCCAGAACATCCTGCAGCAGGGGAATGGTCTCTTTTGTTCCCTGCAGAGGATAATGCTGCAATTCTTCCGATGTCATATCTTCAATGATCAGATTTTTACCGCAGATCCGCTGCAGATTGCTGTCATGCACAACAGCCAGGCTGCCGTCCGCCATCAGATGGACATCCAGTTCCGCGCCGAAGCCGCAGTCGGCTGCTTTTCGGAAAGCCGCAAGAGAATTTTCAGGCACTCCTTCTATCGTATTGTGGAGGCCGCGGTGGGCATAGCGGACTCCGGAAAGTTTCTCCCAACCAGGCTGTTTCCCGCGTGGCTGCAGTAACAGGCACCAGGTTAAGAAGATAATAAATGCAAGCGAGATTAAAATCAGTAGTATTACCATATCTGGACTCCTTGTGTTCTTATATGATACAGGATTTGTGCCGGGTGGTTTTGTGCAATGACAGCTATAGTTAACGGCTTTAATATCCATACTTTCGCATAACATGCTGATTGTGGCTGCTGATATATACTTATACTGCACGTGGAATAGTTTTGCAGTAATTCGTGTTATCAGGGGCGGAATTTCAGTCGTCCATGTCCTCAAATGCTGCCAGTCCGCTCTTCGCCTCCGCCCTGCTGTCTCCGTGGCGGACGAAGCACATGGTCACGAAGCTGAGAAGGACGAAAAAGGCTGCGTAAGGGAAAAGCACCTGGTAGCTGATTTTTTTCATAAGGGATCCCGC
>OFGA01002758.1_pt1 | contig 10587 bp, 9 predicted proteins | sample 1521471 | NCBI WGS metagenome assembly OFGA01 (sample SAMEA3504086, study PRJEB24116) | mouse gut metagenome | biome: mouse gut; feature: mouse-associated habitat; material: faeces | place: Denmark | collected 2011
GGCATAAGCCCTCCTGTCCCTCTAAAGCAAGCCTGATCATCTCCCATCGGTGCTTAGCCTCCGTTACCAGATGATCCCTTTTATGCGGCGGCTGACCAGAAGGCATAAACCACACCTCATTTAATGCATATTCTTTACGGGCCTGACGCCCCAAAAGCAGATGTCCGTAGTGGATAGGATCAAACGTCCCTCCCATAATTCCAATTTTCTTCATCCCTTTTGTTCCTCCCTGCCGCCTGGCCTGCATTTTTTGTACTCCTCTTCCAAGGCACAAATAAGTTGTATTTGCCAGCCTTGATGCCGGTCAGTACCTACTTAATGCTAAGCAATATCTGCTTAATGTTGCTCAATATCTGCCTAATGCTGAGCAATATCCGCTTAATTCTGCTTAAGGAAGCTGGATCTTCCTTTTTCCCGCATCCTTAGCCGGGCGATACAAAACAATCTTTCTTCCAATTACCTGCACCACTTCAGAATGTGTGCGTTCAGCCAGAACCTCCGCAATCGACCGTCCATCATCCAGACAGTTTTTCAGCACGGAAATTTTTACCAGTTCCCTGGCTTCCAGAACTTCATTTACGGCTTCGGTCACTTCCGGCGTTAAACTGGATTTTCCAATTTGAAACACCGGATCGATATTCATTGCCAATCCCTTTAAATAGGACCTTTGTTTACTTGTCATCTTCTGCTCCTTACTGATTCATCTTTACCTGCTGATCATTGCATAAGCTATTGAATAAGCACTTAGCACTTCCATGGCTTACCAAGCACCATTAAGATGTCTTTACCGCCTGCAGATAATTTTTCCTTCACTACGGATAATAGTCAAACGCCAGGCCATACATCCGCACGGTATCTCCCTCCTGGATTCCAGCCTTTTCCAGTTCTTCCAAAATCCCATTATCCCTTAAAAACTTTTGAAAAAATTCAAATCCTTTTTCTGATTCCAGATTGGTGTACCCCAGCATTTTTTCAATCCTTGGCCCTTCCACCACATAAACATCGCCGTCCTTTTCCACAGTATAGGGAAGATTCGGGATAAGATTTAAGGAATCCAAATCAAATTCCCTGGCAAAAACCACCGGGATATCATCAATGGTTTTTAACTGCTCTTTAACATAGTAAAGCAGTTCTTTAACCCCCTTCCCGCTAACCGCAGAAATGGGAAATACCCGAATACCCTTAGGCTCAAATTCTTCCTTTAATGAATCGAACTCGTCATATACAACCCTAACTTCTTCTCCTCTTTTGAACACGGAAAAATCTCTTTTTGCCAATACCTCTTCCGTGTCAATTTCTACATATTCACCCGATTTTTCAATTAAATCATTATATTGTAAATTCACTTCTATAGTTATGTATCCACCATTATTTTCTAAAACCTCACCCTCAAAATATTTTTGAGTGCCTCCTTGGCCAGTCCTTGAAATGAATAAAATAAATGCACCGCTAAGCAAAATAATTATTAAAATATTTTTAATCAATTCTTTTTTTTCCCAAGCCATTTCCCCTCCTCTGTGCCTATTAAAAGGCTGACGCATGTTATGAAACCATTTTCAATTATACTATACATCAGCCTTTAACAAAAAGCTAATCAAATCAGCAAATCATCCACTTTGCAAACCACTGCCAAACAATCCGTGATATACACACTGTCAAGCACAGGCTTTCCCCCGGAGCATTTTCCGGCAGGTATTTCCCTTATGTGGTAAGATATTTTTTTGCCTGCATATCCCAGTAATATCTATACCAGCCGCCTTTTTCAAACAATTCCTGATGAGTTCCCTCTTCCACCTTTTCCCCATCCTTCATCACGATAATGCGATCAGCTATCCTTGCACATCCCATTCGATGTGTCACGATCACGGCAGTTTTTCCTTCACACATCTTCTCGAACCGATGGTACAGCTCTGTTTCCTCCACGGGATCAATTGCCGCCGTAGGTTCATCTAAAAACAAAATATCGTGTGTGCGATATATCCCCCTTGCGATCGCAATTCTTTGCCATTGTCCGCCGGAAAGCTCTTTCCCTCCAAATTGACGAGACAGCATTGTATCACCTTCTTCAGGAAAAATAAATGCGTCTTGAGGTATTCCTGCCTGCTCTAAAGCTTTATCAATATATTCTCCGCCACGCCTGTCCGGCACACTGATAGTCACATTCTCCCGCAAAGTCATCTGGTATCTCTGAAACTGCTGGAATACTGCTGAAACCATTTCATAACGGCTCTCTTTAGCCGTATTGGATCCATAGATCCTCACTGCTCCGCTTTCTGGTAAATACATCCCCATCATAACCTTCATGAGAGTGGATTTTCCTGCACCATTCTCCCCTACGATTGCAAGTGTCTCGCCCTCTTTTATCGTAAAGCTTACGTTCCGCAAAGATTCCTTTTCCATGCCCGGATACCGAAAATGAACACCTGTTACTTCCATAGCAATACCTTCCTTTGCTATGGCAGAACCTTTTGTTTCCTTCGTCCGCAAATCAGGAAAAGCAAGAAAATCCATAAAATTCTTTACCATCCCATAATTGCGGGCAATGCTCCCAAGCCTTCCTTCCACAATCTCATTCATAATCCCATACATCATATCCACAGACGCAAAAACTGCCGCAAAGCTCCCCACTCGTATCTCACCTCTTATCAGGCTCCGCACCAAAAGAAACAGTACGCCACAGTAACCCAAAAGCGTGATTCCAGCCATAACAGCCCTCCAGCCGTCTGTCCTTTTATCAGCCTCATGCTCAAGAGTAACCAATGCGCTAAGAGCCTTTTGGAATTTGCCTGCAAAAAATTCTGTTTCCCCTAAAATCCTGGTCTCTTTCATATACTCCCTGTCTGCAATGCATCTCCTGAAATAATCTCTTTTGCGCCTCTCACTGGCAGATTGGTTCCAGGTCTCAGCAAAGATACGGCTGCGGATGGCTTGATTCAGCACCACCGGCAAGAAAATTACAGGCAGAGAAAACGCAAGCACAGGGCTGGTCCTATATAGGTAAAATCCCATATAAAGAAGATATGGGATATAAATTGTGAAAAGCTGCATCACCTCGGACATAAATCTGGAAGCATTTTGCGCTCCTTGAGATGCCTTTTCAAGCAGATCCAGGTTTTCCGGCTTTTCGTAATCCAAGGCCGTAAGGTTTCCGGCTTTTTCCTGTAGCCGCACCTGATATTCTACCGTAGCCTTTTTACTTGCACACTCCAGAAAGAAGTTCATCAATCCGTTCACCACTTCATTTCCTAAGACCACTGCCCCGAGGGCAATCCCCCATAAAACTGCCTTTTTATATCCGCCTGCTTCCCTCTTTAAGCTTCCAGTCCTTCAAATCCCTTCCATTTATTAATATTTTTCCCTCATACTCCGGATAAAGTCCTGTCATTAGCTTGATGATCGTGCTCTTCCCCGCACCGTTTCTTCCCACAAAAGCATAATGCTTTCCTTTTTCCAACCGGAAAGATATGCCGTCAAGGATGTCTATATTGCTTCCGGGATAACAAAAACGGACATCTTTAAATTCCACGCTCTCAAATCCTGTATCTTCCCCAAAACCCTCAGAGATACTACATTCCGCTGTCCGCCTGCCTGCATCCTCCTCCGGCATCCCGCCCAAGCAACACCTGACTTATGTATTCATACCGCCTTTTCTTTTCCGTCACATCAGACTGTGACTGATAGTTCTTGTTCCCGGCTTTCAAAGATAACCAGCTCAAGGGAATGGCTCCTGCTGCCAATAGAAAGCCCGCCCACCATACATGGACTACCACAATGGCAAACACTGACAAATTCTGTAAACATAATATACCTATCTCAGTTATATTATTTAATGTCTCCTCTTCCACTTCTTCAGGCTCTAATGTTACTTTTCTTAAAAGATCCTGCGTCTCCGGCATTTCCAGCCTATGATATCCAATCAGGGATATTTTTTTAAGAAAAGCATTTTGCAAAACAACCCCCATCTTCCGCTTCCGGATCCCTTGCCCATGTTTCACAAAAATGCCGGAGAACTGCTGCCATAGCAGCCATAGGAAAAGACCGATTAAAGGCAGGATAAGCTGAGATATTTCCTTTTCCCCAGCAAATATTGCAAGTACCGTATCTACAAAAACCGCCTGAATCATTACCGTTACCGCAGGAAACAGTCCATTTATCACATTGATAATTATCTGCATAGTGGTAAAGGCTGGTGAAACACCAAAAGCAAGACGCAATGCGCTCCAGATGGACCATCGCATACTTCTGATATCCGGCTGATATTTTGCTTCATAAAGTTTACTTTTCATTAAATCTATCCTCTGCTATTACTTATGTGCCAGCTTCCAAACAGCTTCTACCTCTACAACAGGCTCCGCTCCCACCTAAGCGTGACCTTAAACAGATCCCCGTCTATGTCCACCTTCATTTCTCCCTTTTGCAGCTCCACGAAGTTCTGCGCAATGGCAAGGCCAAGGCCGCTGCCTTCCGTGTTGCGTGAAGCATCACCCCGGACAAACCGCTCAGTCAGGCTCTCCGGCGGGATATTTAATTCCACCTTTGACATATTCTTTAGCTCGATCACTACTTCCTTTTCCAATTGCTCCACATTCACATACACCCTGGTGTGGGGCATGGCATACTTGATAATGTTGGTGTAAAGATTTTCAAAGATCCGGTAGGTTTTCTGTGGATCCAGCTTAAGGAGTATCTTTTCCTCCGGCATTCTGAAACGGAAGATCAGATCGGCATCCTCCACCTTATCCTCATACTCTAAATAAGTCTGCCGCATCAGATTGCAAAGATCCACCTCCTGCAGGTCCAATATCACATTTCCGCTGTTTGCCTTGCTCACCTCAAACAGATCCTCGATCAGTGTCTTCAGCCGCAAAGCTTTCTTTTCCAGCACATCCAGGTAGGCTTTGCTTTGCTGTGCGCTTAAGTTTTCTTCCTTCAGAAGTTCAATATAAGTAGTAATGGCAGTTAGGGGCGTTTTCAGGTCATGGGAAACATTGGTGATCAGTTCCGTCTTCATCTTCTGGCTTTTCACCTCTTCCGCCACCGCTTTGGAAAACCCGTCCTGGATCTTTGCCAGCTTATCTTTATAAGATTCAAACACTCCCCAGTCTTTGTCAAACTCTGTCTGCAGGTTCCCGTCCGCTATAGACTCTGTTGCCGCCAGCAGATTCCGGTACTGGTCTTTAATATTCCTCATATATTTCTTGATCAAAAAATATCATAAAATGTTGTCTTGCTCAGAATGACATTTTATTTATTTTTTATTGGGAATTTATTTCATTTACATTTCCAATGCTATCCCAGCGCCATCCAGCCGAACATCCACATGGAGCAGATAACGCCCAGTATCAGAAAGTTCACTGCCACCACCCGAAAAATGGTCTTATTCGCCTTTTCTCCAAGGTCTACGTGAAGGATCTGTTCTTCAAACTGCATGTATTTTCCTTTCAGATACCGTTTAGCCTTCCCAATATACCTTACGGTCAGGCTCTTTTCCTTAAGATATCCCATAATCCCAAGATCCCTGGCCTGGCCCAAAGAGGTCAAAAGATAAAACCACAATCCCATTGCCAGATAGATCAGCAAAAAGTTGATTCCCCACGCCATGGCTTTGGCCAAACGGTCAGCCTGGTATCCCTGTAAAAATCCAAGGAAATTCCGGATCATTCCGGCAAGACTTCCGTCATTCATTCCGGTCACCACACTCGTGATCCATTCGCTGCCAAATCCCAGAATACAGATCATCCCCAGGGCAGCCACCTCAAAGGGAAGCTTAACATACTTCCACTTGTGCAGGGCATAGCGCTTCCAAAACGGCAGGATAAGCGCCGGAAAGGCAAGCAGGCACAAGATCCCGCAAAAGGCGTCATAAACTCCGGAATATTGATAATAAGCATACCAATTCCGCCAACTGTTATCTTCCACAAGGGTATCCATCTGTTTCTGGGTAAACGCATAGCAGATGGTGCACCCCCGGGGGGCATTATATATTTCCATCTCCGCCTTCATCGGCTCGTTAAGGGCATTTAAATAATAGATGATTCCGTCCTCATCATAGTCGTAACTGCACCACTCACCAAACTGATGAGAAAGAAACTTACTCCTCATACCGTTCTGGACGGCCTCTAAAAGCTCCCTGGAGTTTTCCCCCTTCACCGATACATGCTCCAGATAGCCGGTATCGTCAAAGGACATTTTAATATAATAAGGATAATAGGCCTGCAGCTCCTCGTCTGCCTCTTCCGTTCCCAGCTTGATCACCTGCTCCCCGGCATTACTGATGCTTATCCCCGTGGCATGATCCACCATGCAATAATCCGCTTTCCTGCCAATCCCGGCGTTGCCGCGGACAGTGTCCTCCCACCCTTCCAAAAGCTCATCCATGTTTTCCCCGGCTGCCTCGCTCCAGCTTTTTCCTCCAAGCCCCAGATAACGTCCTCTTTCACCGTTCCCGTCATCCTGCGTTTCCGTAACCTGTAAGAACAGATTCCGGTAATTGACCGATCCTCCTTTCACCCGCTCTGCCAGCTCCCGGTAAAATACCAGATTCCCCTGGTAAACATTGGTCAGAAACTCATCATCCTGCAGTATATCCACCTTATAATCCCGGGCATTCCTTTCAAACGCCGGATACTGCGCACAAAAACAGACAGCCGCCGCACTGATCAGTAAAAATACGATCAATATACTGATGATTTTATTGTTTTTCAATTTTGTATCCAATTCCCCACACCACCTTTAAATACTTCGGCTCCCTCGAGTTGACCTCGATCTTTTCACGGATTTTTCTGATATGTACCATGATCGTATCGGTATTGATCGCCTGCTCGTTCCATACCCGCTCATAAATCTCCTCCGCGGAAAACACCCTTCCCGGATTCTTCATAAGAAGGAGCAGGATCTTAAACTCAAGGGGCGTCAGTTTCACCGGACTGCCGTCCACAAACACTTCTATCGTTTCCTCGTTTAATTCCAAGCCTCCAATGGTATAAACCTTTTCATTCTGCTTTTTGCCGTCTACCATTTCCAGAAATCTTCCATACCTCCTTAAGTGGGAGTTTACCCTGGCAAGAAGCTCCATGGTGGTAAAAGGCTTGGTCACATAATCATCCGCCCCCATGTTAAGCCCCATGATCTTATCCACTTCTTCCGACTTAGCGGAAAGCATGATCACCGGAAATTCATACCCCCGCTCTCTTACCGCCATCATCATGGCGATCCCGTCCATTCTTGGCATCATCACATCCACAATGGCAAGATGGATCTCCTGTTCTTCAATCTGCTTAAGTCCTTCTACGCCGTCCGCCGCCTGATACACCACATACCCCTGGTTCCTTAAATATATTTCAATCCCTTCCCGAATCTCCTTGTCATCCTCCACGATCAAGATATGATACGCTTCCATGTCTCCACATCCTCCTGCTTTCTATACTTACCCGGCACATAAATACCTTTTTCAGTATATCACATCAACAAGATGGTTCCTACTAAATCTGTTTTTCTTTTCCCCGTATGACCACAGGGCCGCCCGGTAATAATTTTCCGCCTGTCTGGCAATCTGAAAACATTGATACCCACAGGCGCTTTGGAAAGCCCCCTGCCTTAAAAAAGGAAGTTCCTTTTTTTCCAGGATATCCATAAGCTTTCCGGCAAAAATCCTCTCATCCTCCCTTCTCTGTGCCTGCCCTCCTTCTGACGCACATGTCATATATCCGTTTTTTCCGTTTACCACAATATCCTCCGTTCCGGTAGCCTTTAAGGCAAGCACAGGCGTTCCTGCAGCCATGGCTTCTAAGAGGACGATTCCCTGGGTCTCCGACCTTGACGTGAACAAAAACATATCCGACGCCCGGCAATAGTTTTTAATCTCCTCATTCGGCACCTGCCCCACAAATACGATCTCACTTTCCATGCCAAGTTCCTTAACGCGCTTAGCAAGCCATGCCCGGTATGGGCCATCCCCTATCAACATTAGCTTAAAACAAGATCCGGCTGTCTGTTTATAAAACCAAAGACTCTCTATCAGAAACTCCAGATTCTTTTCCTTTGCCAGCCTTGCCACCGTGCAAAAAAGATAACTGCGCCCTTCTAAAAACTGTTCCCTTATATGGTCCGCATTCCTCTCATCCGGGCAGAAGCTGTCGTCGGAAAGCCCGGTGGGGAGCACTTCCACCGGCGGCGCTATCTGCACCTCATCCAGATAATCCCGGATGGCGGGCGTAGGCGCTATGACCATGGAGCAGCGCTTTAACGTGTTCCTTAAGTACATGGGCATGATCCCCTTAAGCCCTGACAGCCCGATATAATGCAGGTACTGTTCGTACCGGGTATCGTAAGTGTAGACCAGCGGCACCTGGTATTTCCACGAAAGGTACCTGGCCGTACTCCCGATCATCATGGGATGGTGGACATGGATCAGGTCAAAATTCCCTTCCCGGAAATTTTTTTCAATCTTCGGGTCTAAATGGTTTGGCACGGAAAACCCGCCCGCCACCCCCTTTAGCAGCGCCCCGTACCGCACAATATCTTTTTCCTCTTCCTGGTCATCGTAGCTGGGGGCAAAGACCACCACCCGATGCCCTAACTCCCGAAGCCCCTTGGCAAGACGTTCCACGGAAATCGGAACCCCTGCCACAAAAGGTTTGTAATTGTTTGTCATCATTGCAATTTTCATCTTCTGCCGCCTCCTTATGCCAAATAGCCGATCACCGCATCGCCCAGAAAGTAGCCTGCGCCTACAAAAAACAGATTCCAGACGAAAATCCCCAGGGTGGAGCTAACGATGTACTGTATCAGGTTCATTCTCGATACCCCTGCCGGTATGGAGATCAGCGTCCGGATCATGGGGATCAACTTGCTTAAAAAGATTCCCATACTGCCGCGCTGCCTTACCCATTCCAGCTTCTTTTCAATCATGGGCCGCTGCTTGGGGAATTTATTTAAGTACTTCTTCAGCACAAAGTCGCCTCCTGTGTATCCCACCCAATATAAGATAAGGCTTCCCGTAAGCCCTGCTGCCACCGTGATCAGCATTGTGGGGATAAAGTGGATATTCCCTTTTGCCGCCCATACCCCCGCAAGAGGCATGATCACGCCTGCCGGAAAACCGGGGAGATTTAAATATTCCAGCAGCACGATCACAAAAATTGCCACTCCGCCATATTTCACAAAATAGTCCATAATTACTTCAAGTTCCATATCCAGCCTCCTTCTATGCCTTCTCTTTCTTACCTTTATAACGAACCAAAAAAGGAAAATGTTTCAACTTTTTTATTTATTATTAATGTAAATGGAAAATCTAAACAGAAACCGGATATAGTTCTTAAAGAATTCTAAAGAAAAACAGAATGAAAAGTTAACTATCAAAAAGCGCAGCTACGCCTGATTCAGCGCAGCTGCAATAAATCCTTTAAACAATGGATGGGGCTGATTGGGACGGCTTTTAAATTCCGGGTGAAACTGCACACCTACAAAAAAGGGATGCTCACTCAGCTCTACCGTTTCCACCAGGCTGTCATCCGGCGACGTACCGCTGACCACAAGTCCGCCTTCGGTCAGTTCTTTGCGGTACTTATTATTAAATTCATAGCGATGACGATGACGCTCATGTATCATCTCCGCGCCATAACATGTTTCCATTTTTGTTCCCGGCTTAATCCTGCAAGGATAGCTTCCAAGACGCAGAGTTCCGCCTTTATCAATCGCCTTACTCTGTCCGGGCATAAAATCTATTACTTTATGATTACACTGCTCATCAAACTCCCCGGAATGCGCATCCGCAATTCCGGATACATTCCTTGCAAATTCAATGACAGCGATCTGCATACCAAGGCAGATTCCCAGATAAGGCACCTGGTTTTCGCGGGCATATTTGGCCGATAAAATCATCCCTTCTATGCCGCGATTTCCAAATCCGCCCGGAACAATAATCCCGTTCATTCCTTTTAATATGTCATTTACATTTTCTTTCGTGATATTTTCCGAATCGATCCAGTGAATTTTTATGAACGTATTCCATTCATATCCCGCATGGTTCATGGCCTCCGCCACAGACAGATACGCATCATGAAGTTTTACGTATTTTCCGACCAATCCAATATGTACTTCCTTCGAACGTAAGCGGATACGTTCCACCATCTCTTTCCAGTCTGTCAGATCCGGTTCCGGTACTTTCAAATTCAGTTCCCTGCACACAACGGAAGAAAAATTCGACTTCTCCAACATCAAAGGCGCTTCATAAAGGTTCTCCACTGTCCGGTTTTCAATGACGCAGTCCGGCTTTACATTGCAAAAGAGAGCAATCTTCTGAAAGATAGATTCTTCCAACGGCCTGTCGGAACGCAGGACAATAATGTCCGGATTAATGCCCATCCCGCAGAGTTCTTTCACCGAGTGCTGAGTCGGTTTTGATTTATGTTCCTCGGAACCGCTTAAATACGGAACCAATGTCACATGGATAAACAGACTGTTCTCTCCGCCCACTTCCAGAGAAATCTGACGTACCGCCTCTAAAAAGGGCTGTGATTCTATATCGCCAATGGTTCCGCCTATCTCCGTGATCACCACGTCCGCCTCTGTCTTTTTCCCCACACG
>OFGA01002760.1_pt1 | contig 10584 bp, 9 predicted proteins | sample 1521471 | NCBI WGS metagenome assembly OFGA01 (sample SAMEA3504086, study PRJEB24116) | mouse gut metagenome | biome: mouse gut; feature: mouse-associated habitat; material: faeces | place: Denmark | collected 2011
CACATGCTGCACCAGCAGCATGTGGGAATGGATGTCGCTGCCGTTCTGCACCGCCTTTTCCACAGACTCAAAAGGCTGGTGGGCGGCAAGGAGCAGCCCGTAGGAATTATAAATCAGGGTATAACCCGCAATCCCTGTTTTTGGCTGGTATGCTTTAGAAAAACCCCCGTCAATAATTAAAAGCTTCCCATTGCACTTCACCGGGGATTCCCCCCGCTTGGTTTCCACCGGCACATGGCCGTTGATAATATGGGAATCCTCATCCTCTAAGCCAAATTCCCGCAGGATTTTATTCACGATTTCTTCCTGCTCCAACAGGCGGTAATATGGGTTTTTCGGCTCCTTATGGGTTGCCTTGTCCGCAATGAAATACCGCTCGAAGGTCGTCATTTTGGACTTCCCGAATACCGGGGAATTGGCATTCTGCCAGATAAACCACAGGATATCCAGGCCCTTCTGCTTTTCTGCCGGGTCAATGGAATAATAGCCTTTCCTTGCATAATGCTCCAATACGTCATACAGCTCCTTGCCGCTGTATTCCCCATCGAAAACTTGGACTTTCTTAAAGCTGCCGTCCTCATTGAAGGGCACACAGCCGTGATACAGCAGGTTCCCGTTATAAACTTTATATAAACTGCCCTTGGTAAACAAAAACCGGATATGCTTCTGTAATTTTTCACAGTTGATAAATGCCGTCACCAAGCGGTCTACCACGTCGGCCTCCTCCGGGGACAGCTCATAGGGATTTTTCATATCAATGGTTGGGAAACACGTATCTTTCAGGGGATACGTCTTTCCCTCCACGGTTACAGTCCCTTTTTCCAGGTCCATTTTATCCAGAAGCAGCCGGTGGTCCATGGCAAATTCCGGGTGCTTTTTCATAAGCTGGCCTTCCAGCTTAAACTGGATAATGGTAATGGCCTTGTGCATCTTTTCATCTAACTGGACATCCTTTACATCATATTCGTCTTCCCGGTAATCTAAATGGAACACGTCGCAGGGATCCTTGTCATACTGCTCCAGCGCAAACCGCACCAAGGGAATCAGGTTAATCCCGTACCCGTCCTCTAAGGTGTTCAGGTTCCCGTACTTTGCGGAAATGCGGATGACATTGGCAATACATGCCGGATTGCCCGCCGCAGCCCCCATCCACAGCACATCATGGTTCCCCCACTGGATATCCACGGAATGGTGCTCCATCAGCGTGTCCATAATCAGGTTGGGGTATGGCCCCCGGTCATAAATATCCCCCACCACATGGAGATGGTCCACAATCAGGCGCCGGATTAAATTGCAGAATGCAACCACCAGCTCTGACGCCCGCCCTGTCCGGATGACAGAATTGATAATTTCGTTATAATAAGCCTCCTGGTCCGACACATCCGGCCGCCCGGTCAAAAGCTCCTCAATCACATAAGCAAAATCCTTTGGCAATGCCTTGCGGACTTTGGAACGGGTGTATTTGGAGGAGGCATTTGCAAATGCGGATCAAACGGTACAAGGTCACCTTGTACCAGTCCTCAAGGTTTTCCTCTGTTTTCAGCACCTGCTTTAGCTTTAATTCCGGGTAATAAATTAAAATGGCAATGCCTTTTTTCTCTGCCACTGACAGGCTGTTCCCAAATTCATCTTCTATCTTACGCTTTATTGCCCCGGAGCCGTTTTTCATCACATGCTGGAACTGGTCATACTCCCCATGGATATCCGTGATAAAATGCTCCGTCCCCTTCGGCAGATTTAAAATTGCCTGTAAATTAATGATCTCCGTGGATGCCGCCGCAATATTGGGATACTGGTGGGCAAGGCTTTTGATATATTTCAGTTCCATTAATTCCAGTTCATTCATGTTAAAACCTTTCTCCCGTCAGCCGATCACATCGCTCATCTGATAATAGCCGGCAGGTTTACCCTTCAAAAACTTGGCAGCCTGGATCGCACCTTTCCCGAAAACAGCCTTAGAATATGCGGTGTGTGAAAATGTGACTACCTCATCCGTTCCGGCAAAGATCACGTCATGCTCGCCAACGATGGTCCCGCCTCTTACCGCAGAAAACCCGATTTCTTTCTGAGGACGTTTCTCCCTCCTCTGGCTTCTGTCAAACACATATTCATACTCGCCGCCTAAAGCTTCCTTCACGCTATCCCCAAGGGCAAGGGCCGTTCCACTGGGTGCATCCAATTTTAACTTATGGTGTTTCTCAACTACTTCCACGTCAAAACCTGCAGGCGCTAACGTTGAAGCCGCCTGTTTCAAAAGCTTCATCAACATGTTGATTCCAAGGGACATATTGGCGGATCGAAGGACCGCCGTCTTTTTGGATGCCTCTTCCACTTTTTCTAACTGCTCTTCGGAAAGCCCCGTGGTACAAAGCACACAGGGAAGCTGTTTTTCCATACAATATTCCAAAAGTCCGTCTACAGCCGGGGCTACGCTAAAATCAATCACCACATCAGCCGAAACATCACAGTCTTTGATACTGGTAAACACGGGAAACGGGTTTTTTCCCTCATCGTGGGCATCTATGCCTGCCACCAATGTAATTTCCGCATCTTCAGCAGCAAGGCCTGCGATCACCTGCCCCATCTTGCCGTTGCACCCATGCATAATTGCCTTTATCATCATCCATAACCTCCTGGCCTTTATAAAATCCCGTACTCTTCCATCACTTTTTTAAGCTTTGCCACATTTGCTTCTTCCATATCCGTCAAAGGCGGCCGCAAAGTGCCCGCTTCCTTCCCCATCAGGTTAAGCGCCATTTTTACAGGGATTGGGTTTACCTCGCAAAACAGTGCCCCACACAAAGGAATCGCACGCAGCTGTTCCGCACAGCTTCCCGCCACATCCCCTGCGAAATATTTTGCACAGATTTCATGGGTCTGCTTTGGCGCCACGTTGGAAAGAACGGAGATCACGCCCTTGCCGCCCAGCGACAATAAGGGCACGATCTGGTCGTCGTTACCGGAATACAGATCCACCCTGCCATCAGCTAAAGCCATCAGTTTTGTAACCTGGCCGATGTTGCCGCTGGCTTCCTTGACCCCCACAATATTTTCCACTTCCGTGCAAAGCCTTACCACCGTTTCCGGTGCGATATTGCATCCGGTACGGCTGGGTACATTATACAGGATACAAGGGATCTTAACAGAATCCGCAATCCGTTTAAAATGTGCATAAAGCCCGTTCTGGGTCGCCTTATTATAATAAGGTGTGACCAATAAAAGCCCGTCTACCCCGAATTTTTCCGCTTCCGTTGATAAGTACACAGCTGTTTCCGTACAATTAGAGCCGGTTCCAGCCACTACCGGAATCCGCCCTGCCACCTTTTCGGCACAGAACCTGATCACCTCCAAATGCTCCTCATGGGTCAGCGTAGAAGACTCGCCGGTAGTTCCGCAGACAATGATCGCGTCTGTACCGCCTTCAATCTGAAACTCGATAAGTTCCGCAAATTTTTCATAGTTTACCTTTCCGTCCGCCAAAAATGGTGTAACGATCGCAACACCTGCACCTGTAAAAATAGCCATAGCCCTTCCTCCTTCATATAAATTGTAAATGAAAATCGGCACACATCCCATCTGCGCACCGACTACTACAAAACTTTCATTATCGGATAGCGCAACATCATTGCTGATGACAGTCATACAGCTTTTAACTGTATGCCCAAGGACCTGCCTGCAAGGATGCCGGCCCTTTCGGCGTTTTTTCCTTTCATCTTTCTTCCGCTGTGCCTGCCACATCCAAAAAATTACTCATAAAACACGCAACCTCTACCTCTAAACCTTATGAAATTGTTATTTAATACAATAATCATAGCACCATGCATGAGGGCTGTCAATGCATGGATGCTATGATTTCCTGCTTACAATATTGCAAAAAATGCTACCGGCACATGTTCTTACCAGCACTTAAACTTTAAGGTTTCAATCCGGGAAACCTCATCTGCCAGCATACAGATCTCATCATTTAACGAAATGCCTGTCATGATGATATCCGTCTCTTCATCTTTTGAATCCAAAAGCCCCTTAAGATCATCCACTGAAATGATCTTATTGTCAACAAGCCCTAAAACCTCATCCAGGATCAAAAGGTCGCACCCGCCTGTAGATAAGACTTTTTTAGCGAAATTGATCCCGTTTTTGATGTTGATGACTTCTTCGGTCTGTTTTTCCTCCGGCAGTTCAAAAAAATTCAATGCCGACTTTTCAAAACGGAATACTTTGATCTCCGGCTCCAGCCGTTGAAGGAAATCAGAATCCGCAAGTCCCTTTTCTTTCAGAAACTGCAAGATCACCACATTCTTTCCCTGGGCTGCCGCCAGAACAGCTTTTCCCAATGCAGCCGGGGATTTTCCATGCCCGTCCCCGGTGTATATATAGATCAGTCCCTGTTTCATATCCCACCTCATATGTATTTTGCAAACACCCTATCTAAATCCCAAAGTATTTTGCATAGTATACCATAAAAGCGGGTGGAACGCAACTACTACTCCAAAAGCTCCAGCTTGCTTACCGACACTTCGTAAGCCACTCTCTTTTGCGCATCCTCCTCAGATATCTTCTTAATATATTCCCTGCTTTGGATTCTTCCCCAGATCTCACATCTGGTTCCTACTGTAAAATTGCTGGCAAACCTGGCATTTCTGCCCCAGCAGATGCAGGGGATATAATCGCTCTTCCCATATGGCCTGTTCACTGCAAGCAAAAGGTCTGCAATCTCCCTGCCCAAAGGCGTTTTTCTGTAGATCGGTTCTTTACAGATAAACCCGTCTAAGTAAATCTGATTTGTCTTAGAACTTTCCGGCGTCTCATCCACAAACTCGATTTCCCTTGCAAAAACAGAAAGCACCAGCCTGTTCTTGCGCTCTTCATGCCGGTTGTATGACCGGAACTGGCCCTGCACCGTGATGTTTAAGCCTTTATAATCCTCCTCAACATCAATCAGGCGCTCCGACACCATAAGCGGGATGATATCACTGGATTCGCTCAATCTGGGAACCTTTACATCGATCATGTAAAATCCCTCTCCGAAAATCTCATGGCTGAACTGGAAATCGCTTACGATCTCCCCCATGATTACCACCTGGTTGTTTTCAATTACCTTATCTGTCATTTTTGTTCTCCCTTCTTACTGCTTAAGAATTTTTTCTGTCATGTATTACTATTTATATGGAATCTTTTTCCTTATAGAACCTTCATTTACCGCAGATTCCGACCCTTTCTCCTCTTTACAACCCATTCCGGCAGTGCTATACTTAAGCAGTTTGAAAAAGGCAAGGTTACAAAAATATCAACAAGTTCTGTATAAAAGAGGTAGAATATGAATCAAAAACGAGAAGATGTAAGAAATATTGCGATCATAGCCCACGTTGACCATGGCAAGACCACACTTGTGGATGAACTGCTAAAACAAAGCGGCGTATTCCGCGAAAATCAGGAAGTGGCAGAGCGGGTCATGGACTCCAACGATATCGAACGGGAAAGAGGGATCACCATCCTATCCAAAAATACCGCCGTCACATACAAAGGAACCAAGATCAATATCATCGACACCCCCGGACATGCGGATTTTGGCGGAGAAGTCGAACGGGTCCTTAAGATGGTAAACGGCGTGATCCTGGTGGTGGATGCTTTTGAGGGCGCTATGCCCCAGACAAAGTTTGTCCTTCGGAAAGCACTGGAATTAAAACTCCCGGTCATTGTTTGTGTAAACAAGATCGACCGTCCGGAAGCGCGCCCCGCCGAGGTGGTGGATGAAGTCTTGGAACTTTTCCTTGACCTGGATGCGGATGAGGCACAATTAGACTGCCCCTTCGTGTTTGCCTCCGCCAAAACCGGCACGGCTTCTTTGGACATGGACAAGCCGGGCAATAACATGGTTCCGCTTTTTGAAACGATTTTAGATTATATCCCCGCTCCTGCCGGAGACCCGGATGCCGGCACCCAGATTCTGATCAGCACCATTGATTACAATGAATATGTGGGCAGGATCGGTGTTGGCAAAGTAGATAACGGAATCGTTAAAGTCAACCAGGAAGTGGTGATCGTAAACCACCATGAACCGGACAAGCAACGGAAAGTAAAGATCAGCAAGCTCTATGAATTTGACGGATTAAATAAGGTAGATGTGACTCAGGCCCAGGTTGGCTCCATCGTGGCGATCTCCGGTATTTCCGACATCCATATCGGCGATACCCTGTGCGCTCCCGACCATCCGATGCCGATCCCCTTTCAGAAGATTTCAGAGCCTACCATAGCCATGCATTTTATCGTCAACGATTCCCCTCTTGCCGGCCAGGAGGGCAAGTACGTGACCAGCCGCCACCTGCGCGACCGCCTGTTCCGCGAGTTAAATACGGACGTGTCTTTGCGGGTGGAAGAAACCGATACCACGGAAGCCTTCAAGGTATCCGGCAGAGGCGAACTCCATTTGTCCGTGCTGATTGAAAATATGCGCAGGGAAGGCTACGAGTTTGCCGTCAGCAAGGCGGAAGTCCTTTACCATACAGATGAAAACGGAAAAAAATTAGAGCCCATGGAGCTTTGTTATATCGATGTACCGGAAGAGTTTTCCGGTTCCGTGATAGAAAAACTAAGCCAGCGCAAGGGAGAGCTGCAAAGTATGGGCAGCGCCAGCGGCAATTATACCCGTCTGGAATTTTCCATCCCCGCAAGAGGACTGATCGGCTACCGGGGCGAGTTTATGACAGACACCAAGGGAAACGGCATCATGAACACTATCTTTGACGGCTACGGCCCTTATAAAGGAGATATCCAGTACCGTAAACAAGGCTCCCTGATCGCCTTTGAGTCCGGCGAAGCCATCACCTACGGTCTTTACAACGCTCAGGAACGGGGAACGCTCTTTATCACCCCCGGGGAAAAGGTTTACTCCGGCATGGTGGTTGGACAAAATGGGAAAGGGGAAGACATTGAGCTGAATGTCTGCAAGAAAAAACAGCTTACCAATACCCGCTCCTCAAGCGCCGATGAAGCCCTGCGGCTCACCCCGCCCAGAATTTTAAGCCTGGAACAGGCGCTGGAATTTATCGATACCGACGAACTGCTGGAGGTCACCCCGAAATCCTTAAGGATCCGCAAGAAGATCCTTGACCCGACTATGAGGAAACGGGCGGCAATGCGCAACGCCTCCATGGCAGGCAAAGCCAATTGATGTGGCAATTCAGCATAGTAAAAAGCAGCCTGTGAAAAGGCTGCTTTTCGTTTTCTTCCATAACAAGATTACCCTGAGATCACCCGGCACCTTTTTTTATAACACGCAATCCCGTATTTGCGGATGGTGGTCATACCGTCATCTTGAAGCATTTCTTCATAATTCCTGTCATTGATCTGGCAAAGAGCTTTTTTACAGCCCTCATCAAAGGCTGCTTTCTCCGCATATTTCAATTCAATAAGGATACCGATGTCCTTATCTTCAACCTCCACGCTGATATCGCTGTACCCTTCGCCGGATTCCGCATTGGACCTGACTTTCCATCCGTCCATCCCCGCAAACAGCCCAAGCAAAACCCCGTGGTAAAAATTTTCCTTCATTTCCTTCCTTGCACCGGCATCGCGGATACTGATCATTTTCCGCAGGTAGGAGGTGAACCCTTTCTCAATAGCCTGTGCATCGTTTTCCTCAAATGCCCGGCAGAAGTCTTCCAGCTTTTGTTTGTCTTTTCTGGTTTCTGTCTCAAACCATTCCCGTACCTGTTCCTCAAAAATCCACCGGATTTCTTTGTTGGGGATCATAAGCTGCGTCATGCCGTCCTCATCCTGCCCGCACTGGGTCAGGTAGCCTGTGGTAAAAAGGATGCTCCATAAATGATCGATCCGGGAATCCAAATCTCTGTATGTCAGTTCCTGGCGTATTTTCTTTCCAATGCTTTCACCGTTGATCAACCGCTCAATCTCATCCCTTGTTACCCCGTCTGCCTGATTGATAAACTTTCTGATGATGCCATTGCTGCTGGTATTCACCCAGTAATTCTGGGGTGTCACAAAACGGTCCATTTTCAGAGCATGACAGTAGCTCACCACATCCCACGGGCAGTATACCTCCAGTTCCCCGAAGCGGTAGCCGTCATACCATTCCTTTATGGTATCGTATTTCTCCATAAATCCATAATACTCCAGCATCTTCCTTACTTCCTTATCCGTAAACCCGAAGTATTCCTTATATTGCACATCCTTTACCGTATATACATTAAAATTATTAAAACCAGTAAAGACGCTCTCCCTGGAAATCCTAAGACACCCGGTAAGCACTGCAAAATAAAGGCTGCTGTTGGTTTTAAGCGCCTGACCAAAAAAGGTCCTGATATAATCTACCATAGTGTCATAGTAGCCTGACTGATAGGCCTTATCAAGTGGAACGTCATACTCATCGATCAGGATGATCGTTTTTTGCCCATAATGTTTATAAAGGCAGCTTGACAGTAAAAGCAGGCTGTCACTTAGAAGGCTGTCCGCCATGGTAAATATCCCCCGGTCGTCAACTTCCACAAGTGCCCGGTACCGCTTACGCTCCGTTTCCGATAATCTGCTGCTCTCCTTCAGAAAGTAAAAACGCAGCGCTTCATTTCCAATCAGGCTACGGAGCAGTTCTTTTGCACCTTCAAATGTATTACTTGCGGCATTTTTTAAACTGATGGAAATCACTGGGAATTTTCCCTGATACCTGCCGCACAGCTCTGTTTCCCCCGAAATTTCCAATCCGTCAAAAAGTGTGGGATCACTGCCTGTTTCAAAAAAATATTTTAACATACTCATGTTCAAGGTTTTCCCGAAACGCCTCGGACGCGTAAACAGACTTACATACGACATATTGTTTAGGAGCTCCCTGATCATACCGGTTTTATCAATATAGTAAAAATCATCCTTGCGGATCTGCTCAAAGTCCTCAATCCCCACAGGGAGTTTCATTTTTCCTGCCATACCGCACCTCTTTCCTCGAATATGCCATATTTAGATTACCTCACCCGGCACCGATATTAAGAAACAGCGTCGCAATCCTAAAATAGATCAGCAAAGACAGCGCATCCACGATCGTGGTGATAAACGGACTTGCCATCACCGCCGGGTCAAACCCGATCTTCTTTGCAAGCATAGGCAGGATACACCCCACCACCTTAGCAATCAACACTGCCGCCATCAAAGTAAGGCATACCACTGCAGCCACAAGGACCGTAACTTTATCAAAAAGCAAAAGTTTGGCAAAATTCGCAACTGCCAGCGTAAGCCCGCATAGCATTGCTACACGGATTTCTTTCCACACCACCAGCAGTGCGTCCGAAAACTCAATCTCGTTCAAAGACAACCCGCGGATGATCGTCACGCTTGCCTGGCCGCCTGCATTTCCTCCGGTATCCATCAACATAGGAATGTACGCCGTAAGGATCACGCATACGCTCAGGGCATCTTCAAAAGATGTGATGATACTCCCGGTAAAGGTCGCCGAGATCATAAGCAGCAAAAGCCACGGAATCCTCTTTTTCCATGTCTCAAACACACCCGTTTTCATATAAGGTTTATCCGACGGTACGATCGCCGCCATTTTTTCCATATCTTCCGTAGCTTCTTCCTGCAGGATATCCACCACGTCGTCTACCGTGATGATCCCCACCAGACGCTTTTCATTGTCCACCACCGGCATGGCGGTAAAGTCATATTTCTGAAACTGCCTTGCAACCTCCTCCTGATCCATCAGGGTATTAAGATAGATCACATTTTCATGCATCATCTCCCCAATGATCTCATCCGGCTGGTTAGTAAGAAGATACCGCAGCGCTACCGTGCCTACCAGCGTCCTTTGGGCATCCAGCACATAGCAGATATTGATCGTCTCACTGTCCAGCCCGATCAGCCTGATCCTGTCAATGGCATCCTGGACCGTCATATTTTCTTTTAAATCCACATATTCCACCGTCATAATGCTTCCGGCAGAATCTTCCGGGTAACGCAGCAGGTGGTTGATATCCCTCCTGGTCTCCGGATTTGCATTAGCCAGCAGCTTTTTCACAATATTAGCGGGCATTTCCTCTAAAAGATCCGTGGCATCGTCCGCCATCAGATTGTCAATGATCCCTGCCGCATCCTTTTCGGACAAACTGGTAATGATGAACTGCTGCTTGTCCACCTCCAGATAAGAAAATACATCCGCCGCCATGTTTTTGGGTAAAATGCGAAAAATCTTTAACAGTTCGCTTTCTTCAAACTCCTCCATAACGGTAGCGATATCAGCGCTGTTGGCCTCCTCCATCCTCTGGCGCAGCCTGGTATACTGCTTTGTCTCAAGAAGAGCCTTTACCTCTTCAAGCCCTCTAATCTCTTCCATAACAATTCTCCTTTACAGTATGTGATTTTTATGCCCCGTTCATGAGGAGGAATATCCGTATTGCCTGACGCTATACTCTTTTTCATAAAAACCACCACCTTTCGGAAAATTGCTTTTGCAACTTTTTTATTACTCTACTTTAGCTCCATTAAAATCATTTTGTCAATCTAATTTGTTTCCATCTGCTCCATATAATATTCTTTTCCGACAAGAACAAGATCTGCCCGCCCTGCCGTGGCCTCGATGAT
>OFGA01002762.1_pt1 | contig 10574 bp, 8 predicted proteins | sample 1521471 | NCBI WGS metagenome assembly OFGA01 (sample SAMEA3504086, study PRJEB24116) | mouse gut metagenome | biome: mouse gut; feature: mouse-associated habitat; material: faeces | place: Denmark | collected 2011
TACATATGCTTTTCTGGGTGCGGACAAAACCATCTATGTAGCGGGAGATAAGGGACTGTACCGCCATGTCATCGGCGGCGGGGCAGTGGAGCAGGTGATTGATGGCAGCCTTTCTTCGCTGGGCGATCCGACATACAGCATTGTAGCAATGGCAATGAATGATAAAAATGAATTTTTTGCGTGGTACAGCGGCGGTAAAATCGTGAAGTTTTCCTATGATGCGACAGTGCCTACTGTTCCGAACGATAAGATTACAGTCTACAGTCTGAATGAGGATGAGCTGGTGAAGCAGACGATATCTGCATATCAAACACAGTATCCAGATTTGTTTATAGAGTATCAGATTGGTATGGAGGAGGGCGGCGTCACAAGGGAGGATGCGCTCAAAAAGCTAAATACGCAGCTTCTAAGCGGCAGCGGCCCTGATGTGATTATGCTGGATGGCATCAACATTGATACCTATGCGGAAAAAGGTGTGTTGATGGATTTGTCCGAGATCGTCAATGAAATAGACCAGACAGACGGACTTTACAGAAATTTAATTGAAAACATACAGACAGGCGACAAGATGTATGCTGTTCCGGCGAAGTTCTGTACTCCAATTCTTTTGGGTGATGAAACGTATGTGAGCAGTGCCAATGATTACCAGTCGATTGCGGATATGGCGGAGAGGGCAAGAGAGGCATTTCCAGACACAACCATTCTGGGGGTATGTTCGTCAACCGGGATTATGCGGCGGTTTATGCCAGTGTGCGCACCGACATGGAAGAATGCGGACGGACAGCTTGATCAGAGTAAAGTGCGGGCGTTTCTTGAACAGTCCAAGAGACTTTATGATGTGGAGATGAACGGCACGCCGGAGGAGTATATCAAGATATACCAGCAGAATGTAATTGATGAGAACGGAGACAACTTTGAGGAAGGGCAATATTTTATGATGACACAGAACACGATGTATATGATGGGAGAGTCGCCTTTTACCTATGGCGAGATTGTAGATGCGTATACGTACAAGGACTTGTTATCTGTGCCAAGAATCAGCGGTCTGGAGAACACGCTGACAAAACTGATGAGCGGGCAGTGCAGCAATGTCTATCATCCTGCGTCAATTGTGGGAATCAACGCGGCATCTTCAAATGCAGATGCGGCGAAACAATTTGTGCGCCTGATGCTTGGCGCAACGCTTCAGGAGTCAATGCAGTTTGGGATTCCCATAAATAAAACGGCGCTTCCGGCGCAGTTTGCCTATGATGAGAGCAAGCTTGGCGATGACGGCGGAGAGGGTTATATGACTTTTTCCACAGAAGACGGGAAAAGATTTAGCTATACGATTTATCCGGTAAAGCAGGATGGCATTGATCAATTGGAGTCATGGATTGCACAGCTTGACACACCGTATCTGAGTGACACTGTGCTCGAAAGCGCTGTCTATGCGGAGGGAGCGAAGTCCCTTGAGGGCACACAGGACATTGACGCGGCGGTGAAGGCGATTGCGGACAGCGTGGAGCTTTATCTGTACGAATAGGGAAGGAAGGAAAAATACATTGCTTAAAGCATTCATTAATGCTATAATTTTGATAGAATTTAAGAAATGTATTATGAAAGGATGTGTAGAATATGACACTTCAGCAACAGGCATTACATGTAATAAACAGTCTGCCAGATGATAAATTATCACAAGTTATTCAGTTTGCGGAATATTTGTCTGAAAAAGCTAAAGCAGTTGTGCCAGCAAAAAATGAAGGCACGGACGAAGATGGATATATAAGAAAACCGGGAATATTGAAGAGAAAAATGATAATGTCGGAAGATTTTGATGAGACGCCAGAATGTTTTAAGGAGTATATGTAATGTATTTAGTGGATACCTGCGCTCTTTTATGGTTTCTTGATGATAATCCCAGTCTGTCTCCAAAGGCAAGAGAAATCATTGGAAAAAGCAGCGATTTATATGTAAGTATTGTTTCCTTGTGGGAGATTGCGATCAAAAAGACTCTTGGAAAACTTGATATTGAGGAAACTGTAACGGAAATTGCAGAGATATGTAATAACTATGGGATAATAATTTTGCCCATAAAGACACGATATCTTGAGAGAATCCAGCAACTTCCATTGATTCACGGAGACCCGTTCGACAGGCTGATTATGTCTGCGGCGTTAGAAGAAGGGCTTTGCCTCATTACGTGTGATTCAAATATTAGAAAATATGATATTGAGCTGTTGTGGTGAGAAAAAACTGTAGACAGAAACCGAAGGAGTAGGATTATGAGAAAATCATTATCCTACTCCTCTTTTAGAGCTTTTTTAGATACAAGCATGATACAATACTGGTATAAAGAAGCACAGACAGCTTCAATTCTACAGAGCGGGTGTAAAGATCATGAAAAAAATAAAAGAATATATATATTTTATTGGATTTATCGGTGTGAGTCTGGCAGGCGTGATGATTTTTGTGTTGATTCCGTTTGCGGATGTGGTGCGGCGTTCTTTTATGACAGTCATGTCAGGAGAGTTTGCAGGGCTCAACAATTACAAAACAGTGGTAAACAATCAGGCATTCCGTCTCGCAGTAAAAAACACGCTGCACTTTGTGGGTGTGGCGATACCGCTTTTGGTGGTGATTGGTCTGGCAGCAGCCCTTGCGCTCAACAAGATTCGTGACATTCATGTCATAAAAAGCCTTTATTTATTTCCGATGGCGATGCCGACGGCAACTGTGGTCATCGTGTGGAGAATGTTTTTTTACAAGCAGGATTTTGACAGCCTTGTCGTCAGTTATCTCTGGAAAAATACAGGGTATACGATCGTGCTGTGGCTTGCAGGCATCGCGGGCATTCCGAATGAATTGATTGAGGCATCGCGGGTAGATGGTGCAAACAGCTTTCAGTGCCTGATTTTCGTGAAGCTGCCCTGTTTGAAGGGGAGTGTGTACACAATAGTAATTTTGTCGTTTTTAAATTCCATGAAAATTTATAGGGAAGCGTATCTTGTCGGCGGCTCTTATCCCAACAAGGATATTTATCTCTTGCAGCATACTTTTAACAACTGGTATGTGAATCTTGAGTTTGACAAGATGGCGGCGGCAAGTGTGCTGGTGGCGGTGGTGCTGTTTGTGTTTATTCTGCTGTTCCAGTATTATAGCCAGAGATAAGTAAGCCGAATAAGGTTTGTCTGGAAAATACAGTGCGGTGCTGCAAACTCAGTATTATAGCCAGAGATAAGTAAATAAGCTAAATAAGGATTGTCTGGAAAATATAGTGCAGTGCTGCAAACTGACATGAATCCAGATAAAGGATAAAGATAGAAAATGAATTTGTAGGAGTAGGAGACTTGAAGTGAGGGTAAGAAAAATTCTCCGCTATGCATCGGAGGCGGTGACAAAATTAATTTTTATAACGGCAGGCATTGTGATCTGCACGCCAGTGTTTCTGGTCGTGACAGGTTCCGTCATGGGAAAAGGGGACCTGTACGAATGTCTGGCGCCTGTGTTTGAGCAAGGGACGGGATTTGTGACGTGGAAGCTTATTCCACAATATCCAACGATGGAGAACTATATCCGTCTGCTTTTTTATTCGCCGGAGTTTTTTGTATTGTTCTGGAACTCCGTGAAAATGGTGGGTTTGATTCTGCTGGGACAGATGGTCGTGGGCGTACCTGCGGCATGGGCATTTGCGATCTATGAGGTCAGAGGGAAAAATGTGCTTTTTACGATCTATGTAGTGCTGATGCTTCTGCCGTTTCAGGTGACAATGCTGTCGAGCTATCTTACGCTTGACAGACTTTCGCTGTTAGATACACATTGGGCAGTCATTCTGCCGGCGGTGTTCAGTACGTTTCCGATTTTTATTATATATGGTGGATTTCGGGCAATTCCTAAATCTTTGATTGAGGCGGCAAGGATTGATGGGGCAGGGGAAGTGTATATTTTTTTTATGGCGGGGATTGGGCTTGGAAAGGGCGGAATCCTCTCGGCGCTGGTGCTAGGGTTTCTGGAATACTGGAATATGATTGAGCAGCCGTTTGCATTTCTCGAGGACAAGACCTTGTGGCCGCTGTCTCTTTATCTGCCTGAAATTAGCTGGACACAAGCAGGATTTGCGTTTGCGGCGTCCGTGATGATGCTGATACCGGCAATTTTTGTGTTTGTCATGGGGCAGGATTATCTCGAGCAGGGGATTATTTATTCCGGTTTAAAAGGTTAGAAAATTGTTATGGAGGGGTCTATGATGGAGAAGGATGAGGAGAAGCTTGTACTCCGCAGGCGGATGGAAAAGTGGATGAAAATATTTTTGTACTTAACAAGTCACAATGATTCATATTTGCATTTTCAAAAAGGCAATTTGTAATAAAAGAATTATTAATAGATATATGATGCATATTACAATCTTTAAAAGTTGACTCTTTTATATCTTTGAAATTAACATCTTGTGTTAAAATGGACACTGCCGGCGAATTCATATTTATTCCTCCCTCGTACACAAAAAAAGCCTCTCTATTCACTGTCTTATATAAAAGTTAATAGGGACGATATGCTCTTTTTAGATAATACAAAGTTCTTTAATCTTAGATAATAATAAATTATCCTCTGTTCGTATTCTCCCCCTTATTTTATACTGATTATACACTTTATTCCAATATATGACAAATTTTTTACATCATATCCGTAGTTTATTACATCACATTATAAAAATTTCTGGCACAGACAATATCTCTACAAGTTTGCTTCCGAATCTAATGGCCGAAAATCAATTTAGAAATCTCGTTTTCCAAACACACCAGTCTTTGCAGGACAGTCTGTTATTTATAATAGCCTATCTAACCAGATGTATGATTATAGTATTGTTCATGTCGAACGGATTCCGGGAGAGCGGATGTATATCGATTGGGTCGGCAATTATCCTGAACTTCTGACTGATCCAGCAACCAGAGAGATATGCAAGGTTCATGCGTTTGCTATAACATTGGGCTTTAGCAGACGCGTATGCACAGAGATCTTTCCTGATGAAAAACTTCCAAATTTTATTGCTGGCATTGTCCATGCTCTGGAATACTATAGAGTCGTTCCGAAAAATCTTGTTCCGAACAACCTGAATACTGCAGTCTCTAAACGATGAATTAATCCTAAATTCAGCTTTTTATTTATGTTCCTACAAGGGAACTGGACACAACTGCGATTGAGTAGCTGGCAGCCTGCCATTGGATTAACGAAGGAAAGAACCTGCTGATTATCGGAATGCCAAACATGGGAAAACACACCTAAGCATTACCTTGTGTATTTGCTCTTCGCTAGCTGAAAACAATACGATATATCCGAACAAGCATGCTCATGTTTGAACTGGAGTAGGCCAGACAGAAGTCAACCTATCTGGAATACGTTACTGCGCTGTCCAAACTTGATCTGCCTGCAATCGATGACTTCGGTCTCATGGAATTGGATCTGGATAAATGTCACGATCTTTTTAAAGTGATCGACGGACGGGATGGATGCGGATCCACTATTATCATCTCACAACTTCCGATCAAGTCCATGGTTTGATCTGTTTCGAGAACATACCCATGTAGATATATATCGCCCGTATTACCGATAAACGACATAGTTATCGTCTTGAAATGAATAGCATCAGTACGCGCGAAGCTGAGAAATAAGCATTTATCAGTAAAGGAGTGGTGCTCCGCACCGTTTAAAATGGGCTAAGTACATCGTTGGCGCGAAACATATGCCCCTTTTACAGGAATTTGCAATAAATCGTAACCTTATAATCGTTAACTCGAATCTAAACATTGGATAATTAATAGTTATCCTGTAAATTTTGAAAGTTATGTTGTTAGCTATTAACTTTTACAAATAAAGGAACTAAAAATATTATGGGTATATATATAAATAAACAATATATAGCAAGTAAAATAGTAGATAAGTTAATAAATGATAAAGAAAAACAACAGCAACTTACTGAAAATATTTATCAATTAGAATTAGAATCTAAACTATTATTTAATTACTCGACTTATAAATCCCATATATTTAGGAATTTTAAATATGAAAAAAATAATGATAGGAACACAATAAGAAGAAAAATTTTGAAAGAATTAATTTCCTTTGATATTCCTATAAACGAAGATAATATATGCCTTGGAAGTGGTGGTTGTGCACCTGCTTTTGTAACAAAACATAATTTTTTTCAGATTATAGGTTTACCTGGATCTGGAAAGACATATATGGCAAATATTATTTCAAAAAAATATGGTGCATATCTTGTTGACTCTGATTTTGCTAAAAGGAAATTTCCAGAATTCGAATCATTTTCATGCTCTTCTTCATTATTACATGAAGAAGCAAACGAATTAACTTACAGCCTAGAAATAAATAGTTTATTTAAATACTGTATTCAGAATGAATTTAGCATGGTTGTTCCAAGAATAGGTTATCTGTATGAAAGCTTATCTAATACGTTAAAATTGGTTAAAAATAATGGATATAATGTATATTTGATATTGATGGATATGGATTCTACAGAATCCATAAAGAATTGTTATAAAAGATATTCTAAAACTGGACGTTATATACCATTACTCAAAATATTAAACGATTGTGGTTCTTTACCAAAAGTAAATTATGATTTAATCAAAAATGATGATTATATTTCTGGTTATGCCTTAATTGCTACTAATTTATTCCCTAATTATAGCGTAATTGAAAAATTTTGCTCCGATTGAATTTTGGCTTATGCACAAGATGGCAGGAAGGCGTAAGGAGATGTATTATATTTAAATTATGAAATGGATACAAAAATAATTAAAGTAAAATGTGTAAAACAATTTTATTATTATTTGCACTGCTAATAAAAACAGGAGGGCAATATGAAGAATATTAGTATGGGTATAAACATTGGTCATGACAGAGGTGTAGCCATTGTCAAGGATGGCATATTAATAGGAGCGCTAGCTCAAGAACGTGTTGATAGAATTAAACATTCTACAGGACTAGCTATTCCATATGAAGCAATTGATACACTGTTGAAATATTTAGATATAAGTATTCATGAAATCAACTTTATTGGGATAACATCAATTGCTGTAGAAATATCAGAACTATCTTCGTATTATGCATCCCAAATTAGAAATCATTATAATTATACCGATTTTCAACTTATTCCAATTAGTCATCATTTAGCACATGCATCAGCATCATTCTATACATCAGGTTTTAATAAATCTTTAATATTTATAGCCGATGGTGGAGGAGATATTGTAGGAACACAGGAAGAATCCGAAAGTGTTTTTATTGCCAAGAAACAATCCATTCAATTATTAGAACGACGTTTACAAAGCAATTATATACACTCATGGAAACGGCCACAAATGTATATTTATCCTTTTATGAACAAGGCATATTCAAAAGAACCTATAAGTATTGGGAAAAAATATAGTCAAATAACTACATTACTTCAAATGGGACCACATGGAGAAGGTAAAACTATGGGGTTATCTGCATACGGAAAAAGCTTAATTGATTTTCAATTTCAAAAATTGGATTCATTGGAATTTTCTTTGACGTTTGATGATTTATTGAAAGAAATATATCAAATATACCTTAATTCTGAACAATCTTATTTTGATTTTATGCAAATCCATAAGGCAGATATTGCTCGTACAATGCAAGACTATACTGAAAAAAGAACTATGAGCATAATAGATTATTTAATAGATAAGTATGATCCAGATAATATTTGCTTAGGAGGTGGTTTATTTTTAAATTGTCCTCTTAATCACAATATACTTATAAAATATCCAGCAATACATCTACATATATGTCCAGCCGCAGGAGATGATGGACAAGCAATAGGAGCCGCTTTTGAGGCAAGTAAATATTTTTGTCATACCATTCAAAACTTGCCCACAACAATTCCCTATTTAGGGATTTGTTATAATAGTAATGAAATTGAACAAGTCTTAAAGACACGAAACCAAAGGTATCAAAAACTTTCATATGACAAATTATCAAGTATTATTGCAAACTGTATTTATCATAATAAAGTAGTTGGTATATTACATGGGCGTAGTGAAATTGGCCCGAGGGCATTATGTCATAGGAGTATTTTGGCAAACCCGTGTTGTGCTGAAATGAAAGACTATTTAAATGAGCACGTTAAACATAGAGAAAAATTTCGTCCATTTGCACCAGTTGTTACTGCGGAAAGACAGTTTGATATATTCGATATAAAACAAGATTCACCATACATGCTATTAGCCGCTAAAGTCAAGGATAATTATTCTTCTTTATTACCTGCGATTACACATGTTGATGGTAGCGCTCGGGTGCAAAGTGTTAAAGAAGAACAGGAGCCATTTATTTATCAGATACTAAAAGAATTCGAAAAACTATCTGGGTTTCCGGTGCTTCTAAATACTTCCTTTAATGATTTTAATGAACCAATTGTAGAATCACCCAATGATGCAATAAAAACCTTTTTAAGTACCCAAATAGATGTATTGGTTATAGAAAATTACCTAATTATAAAAGAACCAGTGAACCACGTTGAAAGTATAAAGTAGCAAAATTCTAGAATCATCTGTCAAAGCATTACTACTTTGACAGATGATTGTGTAGCTTGTGCATTTTGTAATCTTTAAACGCCTATAGGAATAAGATACTCTGTTTTTTCATCCTTCAAGTCAAACGTATATTTTTTATCCAAAAAAAGTAATCCGTTCTTTTTTAATCTTTCACAGTTTTCTTTAAAAACTTCAATATTTTTTTGACAAGAATAATAACAATGCCTATTTGAATTACAATTAAAATCACATAGCACTTCGCTTCCATAATAACTTATCTCACTCATCATGCGATATAATTCACTTTCCAAACCATATTCATTAAGAAATTTTGCATAGTTTGTTAAATTGAGAATATTTCCATACCCAAAATCTAAAGCACCTAAAAATAGGAGATTTTGTTGTTTTAAGTATTGCATCATAGTTGCATAATATTTATATATCTTTTCTGTGTTTTGATTCTCATAAGTACCTATGATGGCTTTTAGATTATAAATAGGTGCCATTAATTTTGCATTACCATATTTTAGGCTCAATTTTATACTAGCTTCGATATGTCTTTTGGAATTTTCAATTGAATAGTTCTGTAAATAATATAATACTGCTAAAAGAAAATGAATTCTTATTTCTGCTGAAGGGAATCTCTTATCAATTGAAAACTCAAGTAAATATAATGCCCGTTTTATGAGATTTTCATATGAGTTTTTTTTCAAAAGAATCTCTGTTGTTAGTATACTTAATTCATTATGGCAAAATATTCTTTCGACCTTTTCAACATTTAAAAGCTCTCTTGCTTTTAGCATTAAATCAAAAGATAAATCTGGTTTCTCATAAAAATGAATTTTTGCTTCAGTCATTATAGATAATGTTTGTAATCTTGTATTGTGCATACTTTCCGCTAATTGTTTGGAAAGATTGTTATACAAAAAAGCTGGTGTTTTGTGGTTATATTGTAAATTTAAACTAGAAAATCGATCAAATAAATTAAATCTTACTTCATCGCTAAAAAGTTCTGGATTCGACCGTTCTTTTGCAATCAATTCATTCATTCCTTTTTGTGCTTTTGTGAGTATACCATTTTGCATGTAAAAATGTGCTTGCAATTGTTCAAAAGAGATTATTAGTTCTGGATCATTTTTATGATATTTTACAATCAATTCCCAAATTTTTTCAAAAGTTTTAACTGCTTTTCCATTATCTTGGTTATGCATTGCTAAATATAAACTAGCCAAAATGGTTTTCTTCTGCATTTCTTCTTTTTTTTGTCGACGCTGTATTTCATAAATATCACCCAGATAATCATAATATAAAGCATTGAGATTTTCAGATGATATGTTATCCATTTGCTCTATTTCCATTATAGGCTGTTTATAATATATAATGGCATTTTTGTGATCGTTTAAAATATAGTAAATGCGACCCTTTTTTAAATTACTTAATTGCTCAAAAAGTTGAGGGTGGGTAAATATAACCTTACTTATTTTTTTTAAAATGTCTGGATTTTTTAGTTGTTTCTGTAGAAAAAGAATTATATTCTCATGGTCAAAAATTATATTATTATAATTAGAAATTTTCAAAAAATGATTCTCAAATAAAAATTGTACTTCATCGATTACACTATCATCAAAAAATTCTATTATATATTTTTTGTCAAATTCAGCCTCAAAGTATGCAAGAAAAAGTAAAAATGTTTGCATATCTGATCCACGTTTATTATGACAAAGATTTTGGAAACGCCTCCTAATTATTTCCTCTACACTTTTGGGTATATATATTTTTTGATTAAATGTTGTAATATTGGAAATTCCTACTGTATTTCTATTAATTAAATATAGAATATCTGTATCTAACATATATTCTATAAATTGAATGATATAAAAAGGTATATTTTGAGATGCAATCTGTATTTTTTTTAATATATATTCAGGAATATCGTCAATTATTGTTTGTATTAAACTTATACATTCATAGTCGGATAGTGGTTGCACTTCAATATCTGAAAAATTAATTTGTTTTTTATGC
>OFGA01002764.1_pt1 | contig 10572 bp, 9 predicted proteins | sample 1521471 | NCBI WGS metagenome assembly OFGA01 (sample SAMEA3504086, study PRJEB24116) | mouse gut metagenome | biome: mouse gut; feature: mouse-associated habitat; material: faeces | place: Denmark | collected 2011
TGATGTTTTGTTCGAGCCGTTTTTCTGCCATTACCGTATAAATTTCCTCTGTCACCTCAATCTTATCGCAAATCCTTCCGACCGAAACGGCAATCAGATGAATAAAATCTCCGCCGCCCCGTTTGGCAAAACAGAATATCTCAACAAAATTTTCGATATCCTCACTGCCGCTTTCCGCCGCAAAGTCACGCAGAATTGTTTCAATCGTCTCCTGCATGAAAAGTCTCTGCTCCATACGTCCAAGCCGTTTCAGCAAAATACAGTCTTCTCCGTGCAGATGCCTGACATCACCCAGTGCCGATACAAATGCGCGTTCTGCGGAATATCCTGCCGACAGCGCTCCGCTGACTGCATACAGATAGTCTTTAAACTCCAGATTCAGCTCCGCTCTTCGTCTATGCTCCCAACGCCTTTTAAAACACTTTCCGAAAAGGAAATACGCCGCCGGAAAAACGCCAAGCCCCCACGGCGAATGATAACATACATACGCCGCCGCGCCGCTTGCCATAAGTGCGGCTCCTGCCGTTTTCCATCTGTCGTTTGGCTTTAAAATCCTGCAGCTTCCCACTTTTCTCTGTGTATCAAAGATCCTGTCTTTTCCCATTTTCCTTCGATCTGCCCTTTCTTCTCTCTGACTTCTGCAAAACGATACAGTACATTCAGCCGGATTTCTCCGTCTTCCACACCGGCAAGCTCCGCAATCTCCAAAACTTTCCGGCTCTTATCACGCAGCCTTCCAAGGTGGATCAAAAGATCAATGCCCGATGCGATCTGCCTGCGTATCGCGGGCAGCGGAAGTTCCATTCCCATCAGAACCATTGTTTCCAATCGCCCGATCATATCGTACGTACTGTTTGCATGGCCCGTTCCAAGGCTTCCGGAATGCCCCGTATTGTTGGCGCTTAAAAGATCGATCGCTTCTGCGCCGCGGCATTCTCCCACGATCAGACGGCTTGGACGCATTCGTAGCGCCGTCTTAATCAGATCACGAATCCCGATCGGCGCAACGCCTTCAAACCCTGCCGTTCTCGTCTCAAGCCGAACCAGATTTGCGATCCCGTTTAGCTGAAGCTCTGCGGAATCTTCGATCGTGACCACCCGTTGATCTTTTGGAATAAATTCCGACAATGCGTTTAAGAATGTCGTCTTCCCCGAACCTGTCCCTCCGGACACAAAAATGTTATAGCCGGCGATCACCAGCTTCTCTAGGTATTCTGCAATCTCATCTGACAGGGAACCATAGGCGAGCAGTGTCTGCATGTTCATCGGTTCCTTTGAAAATTTACGAATCGAAATGCAGGAGCCGTCCAGGGAAATGGGATGCAGCACGATATTGACGCGGGAACCGTCCAAAAGCCTGGTATCCACAATCGGAGACGCTTCGTTTACCATTCTTCCGCCGCCTGCGCAAATGGTCTGAATCAAATCGGACAGCTCTTCGTCTGAGGAAAATGTGCCGTGAAATAAATGCAGTGTTCCCTTTTTTTCATAGAAGATCCGACTCGGACCGTTGACTAAAATCTCCGTCACTTCTTCATCCTCGATCAGCTCCTGTAATACCCCGAATTTTCGGAAAGACGCAAACAGCCGGGTTGCATACTGCCTGCGCGCCGGAAAAGAAAGCAAAGAGGTTTTATCTCTTTTCTGCAGCTCTTCATCGATACGCAGGCTCAGTTCCTCATCCGAAAGCTCTCTGGTGTGTTCCATGGACTGCAGGATACGTTCTTTGACTGCAGGATATAAATTCTTATCTTCCAATTTCCGCCCCTCCGTAAAGGCATCCGCGGATATAATCTCCCATGCCTCCATATATGCCCTCATCCAGCAATCCGGCTTCTGTAGGAGAAGACTTCATTTCCGGAAGCAGAATGTGTTTTACCAGATCCACGGTGTATTCGCCTTCCTTTCTGAGATATTCCATAAATTCTGTCATCCGGTATCGATTTAACCGCCCTTCTTTTCCAAGGCAGTAAAAGCCTCCAAATACGGGAATCATCTCTGCAAATCCTAAAAATCCCCTGTCGAAATCAACCACCACAATGTCATAACCGCTGCGTCCCTTTAAGATTAGAAATAACTCTTCCAACAATGGTTTTGTAATTTCCGATATATGTTCCGGATTGACCGCCGGCGGAATATAATCCACATTTCGGTAGGTCCTGCGTATTTTATGCAGCCCTGCGGCAAAATCATGGTTTTTCTGCATCATGGCATACAGCAGATCTCCGATGTCCTCCGTAATTTCCTCATTTGTCAAAAACGAAAATCCGCTGTGCTCCATTAAATTCACGTACAGAACCTTCTGCGTCTCTCCTAAAATCTGCGCCATTGTCATACTGAACAGCAGCTGGCTTTCGTGGCGGATCGGAGAATAAATTCCGATCAGTTTTGCGGTATGCTCAATAAAAACTGCTCTGCCATCGGTTTCTTCCTGCCAGAGCATCGCAGAAATCTGTTGAAACAGCTGTTCTGCGGACTGGTATTTTTCCAGAAAGAGCCGCCCGTTTACGTCTTTTCCGTCTTCTTCATATAAGAGTATTTTCTTTGTGTCTGCTGCAGCGCCTTCTAACGCTTCCCAAAACACTTCTGTCATCACAACCGCATCAAATTTCTGTTCTTTTTCCTGTACCAGAAATGCTTCTGCTTTAGAAAATGCAGCGATTTTGAAAAAAAGATCTTTTTTTCGAATTACATATCCCTGTAATTGTTCTAAATAATCCTCTTCTTCGTCTAAAAATGCAATATTTAATTGTACCAAGATACACCCCCGTTCCGGCATCTTACGGAAACAGCAATGCCGCCGCCGTTCCGAAGAACACCGGCACCGCAAAAGCAAACGGCACCCGCGCCTCTTCATCCAAAACGGTATATGGCTTCAGCTTTTTTGTACAAAGAACGTCCAGCAGATATTCCGCTGCATTAGCAAGCGTTCTCCTCCTGTTGTGATCTGCCGCCAGAATAAACGCAGCGAACACACCGGCTGCCAAAAAGCTGTACGCCATGCATTGAAACAATTTCCCGATCGTAAGTATACTGCCTGTCATGGAAAATAATTTGATATCGCCTGCCCCAAGGACACGCATTTGAAATAAAAGATAAAAAAGAATGACAGGAACCGATATGTTCCTGAGAAAATAATACACACCCCATACCGGGTGTTCCAAAAGGCCAAATAAAAGGCCCGTCATAAGACCTGCGGCAATCAGCCTGTTTGATACCCTGCCGCTCCGAAGATCCTGCGACGCCGCCGCTGTCAGCAAACAAAACAGCAGCCAATGTTTGATACTTCCAATCCACCACCTCGCTTCTTTTGTATAGTTTTGGATTATATCGCCTGATGTCTGATTTGTCTATAGTTTTTTGGAAATTTTTTCATTTTTGTGTATTTTTCACAACATATTATAAAAAAGTATCCCATATAATAACGCCAAGCCGCCTGTGCCAAGGCTTCCAACTGTCAAAACGCTAATCGGGTTAATCCCCACGGAGCCTTCTATCCCGGCTCCGGCCAACAGCATATTCACCAGAAAAATAGCCATAATCCCAAGCACCGTACGCACCAGAAAATTTAACAGCATTTCCGCTTTGCTGCGCAAAAAACCGATTGCAAGCACTACCGCGCAAATTCCCGCTACCACCAACATACTCATTCTTGTATCCATGCTTCACAGCCTCCTGGTTATACTATATTCTTTTTTTTGTGAAATATAACCTGATTTTGAATATTCTGCATTTTATATGACTATAATTTAATTATCAAGTATAACGAAAGCAGGGGATACAATGAAACGGATTCCAAAAAAAAGCGTCCTTCACGACAAACGCTACCACTTGCTGCTGCAGGATTTGAAGCAGACAGAGCACGATCTGGACGCGGCCTACACCAAACTCGGCAGCGTGCTCGAGCAGGATTTGATAGACTGCTATATTTACGAGGTTCAATCTTTGCAGATGCGCTACCGCTTCCTCTTAAAACGAATCAAACAAATAGAGGATTCTTATGCAAAGAATCCTCTGGAAGCATCCGGCTCCTGAAACGTTTCGTTTAAATGATTTCTGCCGTAGGTAAAACCGGCGTATACCTGCTGCGTATTCTGCATCAGAGGCTTTGAATGATCCTGCTTTGCAGCCTCTTGAAACGCCGTATAAAGCTCCGCCAAAACCGCTTCCGCTTCCCCGGCGTCTTCTATACTCTTTCTGATCACGGCTTTTGCCAGCGATTCTTTTGCATACACATACAGGGCGTATAAATTCTTTGAGACGGCATATTGGAAATTCAGCGAACGCGTCAATTCCTCCACCCCGCGCCCCGCCTGCAGAAGCGCCGTACGGAATCCCTCATAGTCGCCTTTGCTGTGGCATTCCTTCGCGTCCGTAAGATACGCAAATATAATATCATAAACCACGACCACCAGCCCGCCGCGGTTCGACTGGCTGATGCGTCTGGTAAAATCTTTCACCTGCTCCTGATTCATTGCGCCGCCCTCTTACTGTAAGAGCTGAAGCACCGTCTGCGGCATATCGTTCGCCTGTGCTAGCACGGATGTTCCTGCCTGCTGCAGTACGGTATATTTGGTGTATTCGGTCATTTCCTTCGCCATATCTACATCTCCGATACGGGAAATCGCGTTTGTCATATCCTCCTCGGACGCGTCCAGGCTTTCGACTGCATATTCCAGGCGGTTCTGGTATGCGCCGATTGCGGAACGGACGGACGACGTAATGGAAATGGCTTCGTCCAGCGTTGAGATCGCCTTTCCGGCGCCCCCTGCCTTCGTTACGTCCACTTCGTCCAAATACAGCGTTTCGCTTGAAACCTTCGGAATGCGCACATCCATCGTCTGATGCTCGTTTGCCCCGATCTGAAGCGTCATTGTCCCCAGATCCGTTACTTCTATCTCTGTCGCGCCTGTCTTTCCCGGCTCTACCATAAAATTCATTTCAAAGCCGTTCATATCCGTAATTTTATATTTATTCCCGTCCGTACTGATCGTCGCCTGCGCTCCGAACGCGCTTGTCAGATCAAGCGCTACGTCCGCATCCTCGCCCGACGTGCTGACCGCGCCGTCCAGTCCCAAAAAGCTGTAAAGATCGTTGTTGCTGCAGGAAATCTCCACAAGGGAAGAATATCCGAACCCATCGGATACGAACGCCAGGGAATCCCCAAACGTAAACGCCTGCTGCAGCGCCTCATAACCTCCGGTTGCGGGAAACGCCTGGAAATCCTGTACGGCAGAAGGATCGACTACCATCAGGCTGACATTCGCCATGCTTGCTCCCTGCCTTAACTTTTCAAATACGCTTGCCTCGTCTTCCCCCTGAGAAATATGGATTTCCACGCCGTTTATAACTACGGTTCCCTCGGGAATGGTCCCGGTGCTTACGGCCGTCATAGTAGTAGACTGCGTAGCGGCGGAATTGATTGTCATTTTATAATCGCCCGGTTTTACGGCGTCGGTAATTGACATTCTGGACGTGCCGTCCGCATAAACGCGCGTATCGGACGTACCGTCCAAAAGTTTTTTCGTATTATACTCCGTATCCCTTGAAATCCGATCGACTTCTTCTTTTAAGGATTCGATCTCCTGCTGGATCGCCTCCCGATCTTCAAGCTGCGTCGTATCGGTCGCCGCCTGTACGGATAATTCGCGCATACGCTGGAGCATACTGGTGATTTCACCCAGCGCAGTATCTGCAATCTGCAGCACGCTGATGCCGTTCGATGCATTTTCAGAGGATTTTGCCAGGCCGTCAATCTGCGCCTGCATTTTGTTGGTAATCGCCATACCGGCGGGATCGTCCTTCGCTTTGTTAATCTTAATTCCGGAAGACAACCGCTCAATGGAAGCGGCAAGACCTTCCTCCGACTTCAAAAGCTGCGCATTGGAAATATGCGCTGACATATTGTGATTAATTTTCATATCTGATACCTTCCTATTCTTCGTCCGCGTCCGTGCAGCGCTCTTACATCCGTGTAAATGCCATTTTCATTTCTGTTTTGTATATCGGCCTAATATTCCAGTTCCTTAACATGTTCTATAAAGCTCTTGGCTATTTTATACAGCCGCGCCGTCTGTACTTCGTACGTTTCGGTTTCAGGCCCGTCATAAGGCCCCGGCTGGGCCAGGTTATTGGAAAACCGGGCAAAATTTAAATTCGACACCTGAGTCACCTGCAAATCGCCCGTTTCTTCCCCAAAGCCTTTTGTAATATCCTGCATATGGGAAGAAAGCAGCGCCTTTGTATCCTGGTTTTCCACCGCCACATAGCCCGATACGCCTTTTTCCTTCGCTTCAATGCATGCGGCTATTTTGCCTGCTTTCGCGGTTTCAAACATAATTTCCACCATGCCCTTCTTTTTGGCCCCGCGGACAATTTTCAAGGACATATTCGTAACCTCGCCTCCCACCAAAACGGGAATGGTATACTGCTCTTCTTTTGCCATTTTCCCGGCAATGGAAAGCTGGGCGTTCATAAGCTTTAACTCCCGGATATCCATGCTCGATACCGGCGCGTCCTCCGAAATCATGGTTTTCATCACGTTTTCCGCTGTTTCCGCCAATGCCTCCTGCGCCGCCGCCATTTCTTTTGGCGTCTTTAGGGCGTTTGCAAAGCGCCCGAGTATTTCTTCTTTCAGCTGCGCAAAGTCTGTTTTTTCCCCGGAAAATACCTCTTCGCTTCGAAACAGCCTGGAAAACACCTGGCTTTTCCTGTTTATCAAACGGTTTGCCGCAAGAATATTGTTTATGGTATTGGGAATCTCATAGCGTGACAAAAAGTGGTATACTTCATCGTCCGCCACAGCCGCCTCTTTTAACTCCGCCAGCTGCCCGTTCATATAGGCGTCGTCAAGCGCTTTTTCCTGTTCCTCTCCGGCCGCGGCATACTCGGCAAGCGCCTGTTTTAACTGCTCCGGCGTATACTGTTCCCAATCCGGGGAGGCAAGCAGCTTCTGCATAGTCACCGGCGTCAGCGTTTCCATAACGTCTTTCATGCAATCTGCCTGGTAAGCCGTTTCAATCTGTTCCGTAATGGACTTCGTCCCGTTCTCCGCTTTCTGGATCCCGTCAAATTCATCGTCCACTTTATAATCCATACCGCTTTTTTTTGCGCTGCGCACTGCGGTTAACAGATTCCGCATCGTAAATTCCGCGCCCTGGCTGACTAACGCCCCAATCACTGCGCCATCTGTTTTTTCTACCTGGTTTATCAGGCGGTATACGCCGATAAAGGACTCTCTCTCCTCCGGGGAAATGCCTTTATCCTGCTCTAATTTCCATAGGTATTCGCTGAACCGCTCCGTGTCCGGATCCGAAATCCGGTTTCGTATTTCCTGCGCATACCGGTTCAGTTCGTCCAAATCCATATCGAGAGGATTTCGTCCCTCGCGGATAAACTCGCGGACAACCGCCGGAGTCAGACTGGCAAAGGCGCGCTGTACCCGCTCGTCCGCGGCTTTCATTGAAAGAACCGACTCTTCCGTAATGGCCAGGCTGTTATATGCAAGAATCCGGACGGCGCGCTTGTTGGCCTCATTGGCCGAAAGCCCCAGATCTTTTAAAATATCTTCCGTATTGGAAAACGCTTTCTGGATGGAATCCCCCAGATCCCGCCTGGGCTGCGTCATCAGGGTTTCATAGCGTTCGCCGGCTTTGTCCAGTTCTTTCTGCAAGGCGCTTCCGGCTTCGTGCAGCCGGTTTACCGTATCTAAGCCCGCGTCAGCAATTCCGAGCACATAGGCGGGCATCTGCTTTAAATCCGTAACTTTCTGTGTTGTTTCTGCAAACAGTTCTGTTTTAGACGGATCCAAAACCTCCCCGTCCTCTTTCAAAAGCGCCGCATAATAATTGTTTTCCTGCTGCTTTAACTGTTCTACCAGCGCCTCCAAAGGTTTGGTGTCAATGGAAATCCCCTGTTTTAGCAGCGCCCGGTTTGCTTCGGTCGTCATAACAAGCCGCGTTTCTTCCAAAATCCGTTTGGCCGTCAGCAGCGAAATAGCCTCTTCGCCTGCCGGCCGGGATGCGCCTTGCTGCGCGCCTTCTGACAAGGCTCCCGAAGCGTCCGTACTTCCTGTCCCGGCCTTCGCATTTTTTATTATGTTGTCTGCCAGCTTGCCCTGCTTGCGCAGCAGCGCGGCCTGTTCCAGGTTTTCGATTGTAAGTTCCAGATTATTGGCCACCAGGTAGGCAAGATCCTCGTCCGAAGCCTCGGTAACCACTTCCACCGCATGCTCCGCCTGCGCCGTTACGGAATATTCCGGCAAAAGCATAGCCTCCCCGGGACGCCCTCCCTCGGCTACCGCGGCCGCAATAGCCAAAGCCGTATCTTTCCCGTCGGGCGGGAGCTTAAGCCCTAAAAGCTTTTGCATATATGTAAAATTATCCGCCGTATACGGAATCCCGTTTTTTATCATCCACACACTGTCCGATATGGCCTGTTCATTCACTTCGCTTCCGGCCGACGCAATCACCTGTTCCATCTGTCCCCGCAGAGCCTCAAAATCGATCTCTTCTTCCGCTGGCGCATATGCCGCGCTTCCGGAAAACTCCGCCGTAAACAGATTTGCGATACTTGGAGCCAGTCGGTTATCCAGCATGTATTTGACCGCGCCTCTGGAAAGAGGCGTTAATTCCTCCGCCTGTTTCCAAGCCTCCATGCCTTCCGTCATATTTTCTTCTGTGACCGGAAGAGCGGCAGACTCGAAACTGTGCTCTAACTGCGCGGCAGCGGCAAGACTGCCCGCAATCTCTTCAAACTGCTCTTTTGTCAGGGAGCCGCCCATATGGGAAACGTCTACCCCTGCTTTTGCAAGCTGCGCTTTGATCTTATCCGTTACCGTAACCAGGGTCTGTCCGTCGGTACTGCTTAAGGAAAACCCTTCCTCCTGCGCCCGTTTATAATCTTCCGGTGTCATCGTATTTGACAAAACCGCCATCTGGTTTTTGCGCATGGCGGCGTCCATCTGGTTTCCGATCTTTGCTTCCAGTTCTTCCATTGCGCTTTTTGCCTTTACTTCTTCTTTGCTGTAGCCGGTCAATCCTGTGCGGACGGACTGCTCCAGCGCATCTGTTTTCGCCTTTACCGTCTCTGAAAAGGATGTCGTTACGCTTGCCTTTTCAAACGGTTTTTCGTTTTGGACCTGCTGATTGAACAAATCGTTTTTTTCTATCTTCATATTCTCTGCTCCGTATCTTTGTAATCCCCGGTCTGTCTGCTGCGCAGAAATGTATGCTTATGGAATGGTCCGCATGTATACAGCAGCAAACCACTCTGCATCCGCATGCCATTGCAAAAAGATCTGCCGGGTAAATGCTATCATATACTATGTCGGTTTGTTTACACAAAAAATAAACACATAAGCGCTATATTTCAACTGTCTGCTTATGTGTTTTTTTGTAATGCCATTTATGAAATATGATTTACCTACCGTATCCTATGAAGCTTTCCCTGATCCATCTCATACACCTCATCGCAGAGGGAATCGATGTCTTCTTTGTTATGGCTTGCAAATAAAAGCGTCCTGCCTTCTTCTTTCATGTTTAAAAACAGGTTCCGCATATGCGCTACGCCTTCTTTATCCAGGCCGTTCATCGGTTCATCCAAAATCAGAATATCCTGTTCCTCCATAATTGCCTGTGCAATGGCAAGCCTTTGTTTCATGCCGAGCGAATACTTTTCCACCACTTTCTTTTCCGCCGGATTCAATCCCGTCAATTCCATGGCCCGCTTTAACTTTTCGGTATCTTTTTTATGATTCAGGCGGTATAAAAGCTCCAGATTATGCAGGCCGCTGTATTGCTTTAAAAAAGAAGGTTCTTCAATGATCACGCCCGCATTTTGGATCATATCGACGTCTTTACCCATTTTTTTGCCCCGAATATAGATATCGCCCCGATCCGGGAAATAAAATCCGCAGATACACTTAAACAACACGGTTTTTCCCGAACCGTTATAACCTACAATCCCGTAAATTCTGCCGCTTTCACACGCCAGCGAAACGTCGTCCAGCACGGTATGGCCGCGAAATTGTTTTGTGATATGTTCTACACGAATGGTTTCTCCCATGATTAGTTCCCTCCGTTTCTCTATGTTTCTTCCTGGTTTCCCCAGGCCGCGCGGGATATTTTTGCCTGTCCCGCCCATCCCAACAGCAGCAGCAGTAAAAAAAGCGCCGTATAAATATAGGTAAGGCTCGGATAATCGATATTCTGCCCGTACCGCCACTGACTAGGATACATCCAGGAACACGGAGAAATATATTGGATATCATACGGCATCCACTCCATTGTGGGCAGAAATGCAATCACAATCGTAATCAAATACCCCCAGATTCTCGGCAGATACAGCCCCAGCACATATAAAAGCATCCCGATACATGCAAAAACCAGGCTGTCGATCGCTATGATATGCGCCAACAATTCAAACGGAGCAAACGCCGTAAGCGTTTTTCCGGATATATAAGCGCCGATCGTACTGCCGGTTACGGAAAGCGTATGATATACCGTCCCCCATGCATTGCTCCATGTGGCCGCCGGAGCAATCGTCAGGCTGCTTAAGAATGCCAAGCACAGT
>OFGA01002768.1_pt1 | contig 10566 bp, 10 predicted proteins | sample 1521471 | NCBI WGS metagenome assembly OFGA01 (sample SAMEA3504086, study PRJEB24116) | mouse gut metagenome | biome: mouse gut; feature: mouse-associated habitat; material: faeces | place: Denmark | collected 2011
AAAAAAATGCAAGGGAATTTTTATATTTTTTTAAGCTTCTTAGAAAACCCTATAATTTCATATCCTTCAATATATCAAAACAATCAAATGTAGCAAAATAATCCTTTGGCGTTTCCGCCCGCCGGATCAGCTCAAAGCTCCCGTCCTCTTTTAACAAAATTTCTGCCGACTTTAATTTGCCATTATAATTATATCCCATAGCAAACCCATGCGCCCCCGTATCATGGATCACCAGCAAATCCCCTTTGTCAATCCTAGGCAGCATACGGTCAATGGCAAACTTATCATTATTTTCACACAGCGATCCTACTATATCATATTTGTGATCACATTCCCCATCCTCTTTCCCCATCACCGTAATGTGATGATATGCGCCATACATTGCCGGGCGCATCAGGTTTACGGCACAGGCGTCCACACCAATATATTCTTTATAAGTATGCTTCTCATGAATCGCCTTTGTCACAAGGCAGCCATAAGGTCCCATCATAAAGCGCCCCATTTCTGTATAAATCGCCGCATCGCCAAGGCCCGCAGGCACAAGCACTTCTTCAAACACCTTGCGCACGCCTTCCCCAATTACACGGATATCATTTGGCTTTTGCCCCGGCTCATAAGGAATACCAACGCCTCCGGAAAGGTTGATAAAACGGATATCGCATCCGGTTGCTTCCTTTAGCTCTACTACAGTTTCAAACAAAGTCCTAGCCAAAAGCGGATAATAGTCGTTTGTAACGGTATTGCTAGCTAAAAAAGCATGGACGCCAAACCTCTTTGCCCCTTTTTCCTTTAATATCCTAAACCCCTCAAACAACTGCCCTTTCGTAAAACCATATTTGGAATCGCCCGGGTTGTCCATAATGCCGTTACTAATTTTAAAAATCCCGCCTGGGTTATAACGGCAGCTAATCGTTTCAGGTATCCTCCCTATTGTCTTTTCCAGAAACTCTATATGGGAAAAATCGTCTAAATTAATAATTGCACCCGTTTTATCTGCAAATATATAGTCCTCTGCCGGAGTATCATTTGAGGAAAACATAATCCCTTCGCCAGAAAAACCCAGCGCATCTGAAAGTAAAAGCTCTGTCATAGAGGAGCAGTCGCAGCCAAAGCCATATTCCTTTAAAATACGGATTAAAAATGGATTGGGCGTCGCCTTCACTGCAAAATATTCCCGGAACCCTCTATTCCAGGCAAACGCCTCCTTCACTGCCTTTGCATTTTCACGGATGCCCCTCTCGTCATACAAATAAAACGGCGTTGGATATTTTTGTGCAATCTCTTGTAGTTTTTCAATTGTTACAAATGGTTTTTTCTTCACGTCCTTTTTCTCCCTTCAAAATCTGTACCAGTTTTATCTCATTGCGCATAGAATCTTTAAATACCTGAACAAAATTGGGCTGCCCCGTATACAGGCAGCGGCTCGTCTGCCCCCTGCCAAATTCCCCTGTCAGCACATATGCCGAATCGGCAATAACGCCAATCTGTTTTCCTTTCTCACCCGTCTCATAAACAACCACCTCCGGCAAAACCAGGGGCTTGTCCGTCAAAAGGACCGTTTTTTTACCTTCTTTTGACGCTTTCGTAATCACATCCTCAAAAAATGATACATAGCCTGCTGTCATGGACAAGTATACCCTCTCTTTTGCGCCATCAACCATATTCCTGGCTTTATCCTGGATGTGTGTATCTCCAGTGATCGTTATATATCCTTCCGCTTCTATTTTTGGAGCAGGCATCTGCATATGAAGCTGTTTTTTTAATTCCTCTAATGTATGTATTTTATTGGCGCAAAACTCGTCTGAGACAACTGCATAATAACGGACTGCGGCATCTTCCGTAGTATATGCCGCCCCTTTTTCCACAAGCCCAGCCAAAGCGCCATAAGCATTGGAACGGGAAATCCCGGTCTGTTTTGCGGCTTCATAGCCAGTCATCCCTCCATTTTGTGAAAGGCAAAGATAAACCGTTGCCTCTTGCCTTGTCAGGCCAAAACACATCAGGCTTTCAATTAAATAATTGGCATCCATATTCTCCCCCGTTAGTAGTACCTTTTAGGAAAACTATAACAAATATAAAGCTTGATGTCAAGATATAAATATCCTTTAGAGCGAACTATAGGGAGTGGGCAACAAAAGATCCATACTCAGGGGTTTAAATTAAAACACCTTTTGTACCAGGCACATATAAAGCACTGTACCCACCCCAATACTAAGCAGATTATTCCTCTTCCATACATGCAGGGCCACAACTACCACCGAAGCAATCAGCTCCGCCGCCCCATGCGGCTTTGCCAAAAAATCTACATTCCGAAAACAATACACGATTAACATCCCAATTACCGCTGGCGGCAGCACCTTGCCAAGGTATAGCACCTTAGACGGAATTTCCTTCCCCTTCGGAAAAACCAAAAATGGTATTGCCCGCGTTAAAAAAGTCACTATCGCAACTACAGCTATAATAGACAACGACCTGCCTGCACTAACTGGCATTTTCATCCCTTCCTTCCTGATTTTCTTTCTCAATATACTTCCTGCACGAAACCAGGCAGAGCATAATACAAATCATTGACGGCAAAATAAAATTACCGCTGCCTGCTACCACCCTCAGCACTCCAGAAAATACCAGCCCAATTGCCGCCGGGATCCGGTTTCCGCCTGCAAGCCACTGTTCCACAAAAATAACTATAAAAAGAGCCGTCATAGCAAAATCAATACCTTCTGCATTAAATGGGATCAAAGACCCCGCCAATGCCCCAATTGCAGAACCTGCTACCCAATACGCCTGATCCAATACCGCAACCGCAAACAAAAACTTATCTTCTGGCACATCCTTTGGCACCTTCGTAACAAAGAATAGCGAATACGTTTCGTCTGTCAGCGAAAATATCATATAAAGCCTCTTTTTCCCCATTTCCCCAAAACGCTTAAGCAGGGACAGCCCATAAAAAATATGACGCACATTTACCATAAACGTCATAAAAATGATATCTATAAAGCTTACTCCCGGTGCAAAGAAATTCACTGCCAGGTACTGGCCGCTGCCAGCATACACCAAAAGGCTCATCAATACGGCCCACAGGACATGGTACCCTTTTTCCTGGAACATGACGCCAAAGGCAATCCCGATAAAAAGATATCCTGTCAAAACCGGAACCGTATAGGGAAATGCCGCCCGGAATGCTTTTTTATACATCTTCCACCCCTCTTTCTCTTACCGTATAGTTTGTAGCACGTTTTTACTCTACACCAGGGCATTTTAAAATTCAATCATTTTTTAAAAATTTGCTTCATTTTTACCGGAAAATATGATATAGTATGGCCAAGTATGGTTTTTATTTTATAAAGGAGTGTTCATCTGCCATGACAAATATTTCAGCTTTAGAAGCCTTACGCGCTGCCGTAGCAGCGTCCGACACGATAACACAGCAGCCCGCACAGGATGAAAGTTCCAGGGGTGTGGATTTTTCTTCTTATTTAAAGACAGACAAGAACTTAGAAGACATCTTTGCCGAGGCCGCGCAGACCTATGGCGTATCCATTGATCTTTTAAAAGCCATGACCAAGCAGGAATCCAATTTTAACCCGAACGCGACCAGCAGAAGCGGCGCCCAAGGGCTGATGCAGCTTATGCCCGCAACCGCGGCAAGCCTTGGTGTCACCAATGCATACGATCCTTATCAGAATGTCATGGGCGGCGCCAAGTATATCCGACAAATGCTTGACAAATATAACGGCAATGTTTCCCTTGCCCTCGCCGCCTACAATGCTGGCAGCAATAATGTAGACATCCCGCCATTTGCGGAGACACAAAATTACGTCGCCAAGATTACGCAGTACCTTACGGATGGCGTAACCGTCCCAAACAAAGAAACCGTCTATGCCGCCGAGAGCACAGTAAATGGCGACCGCAGCGTTACATACCAGGATTTAAACCAGCTTGCGGGGGAAATCCTGACAGAGATTTTTTCTTACGACGATTATATGAAATACCTCACTTCCCTTTTGGGACAAGAAGAAACTGGGCTTGCCCTTTCCCTTTCTGTGATCTCATCCGGATCCGGTGACAACGCAGAGGAGGAAGAAGCCGAAGAAGTCCTGCCTGACAGTTATATCGCGTACCAGAACCTCTCAGGCGGCCAGGTACCGGAGGTTTCACAGGCAAAAGAAACAGCCCAGGTTATTTAAATACCGTTTTTTATTACCCTGCCATTTGTATGGCAGGGTTTTTTGCTTCCTAAAGTAAGGCAAGGCCTGTTGGCAGCAGGTAAGCGCTTTGGAGAAATCCGCCAATACGAGCCTTGTTTTTTCCTTTCAGGCATGTTACTATAATGAAAAAAATAAAATGCCACAGGAGGTAAATTAACTATGGATTACGCTAAAGAATACGCACAAAAACTAGTTACAGCAGACGAAGCGGTAAAAACCGTAAAGTCTGGCGACTGGGTTGATTATGGCTGGTGCAATGCCACCGTAGACGCTTTAGATAAGGCACTTGCTAAGCGCACAGACGAATTGACTGATGTCAAGCTGCGCGGCGGTATCCTTTTAAAAGTCCCTGCCGTTTTTGAGCGCGAAGACGCAGGGAAGCATTTTACCTGGAACTCATGGCATATGTCCGGCATAGAACGTAAATTAATTGCCCGGGGCTGTGCCTACTATGCCCCCATCCGTTATTCGGAACTGCCACGCTACTACAGGGAATCCATTACCCCGGACAATGTTGCCATGTTCCAAGTTTCCCCGATGGACAAGCACGGCTATTTTAACTTTGGCCCCAATGCTTCCCATATGATGGCCGTCTGCGAAACTTCCCAAAAAATCATTGTAGAAGTCAACCAAAATATGCCCCGCTGCCTTGGCGGTTTTGAAAACGGCATCCATATTTCCCAGGTAGACTATATTGTCGAAGGGGAAAACCCTGCCATCGGAGAGCTTGGCGCGGGCGGTGCGCCGACAGATGTCGATATTGCAGTTGCCAAACTAATCGTAGAAGAAATCCCTAATGGCGCCTGCTTACAGCTCGGCATCGGAGGTATGCCCAACACGGTAGGCTCCATGATTGCCGAATCGGATTTAAAGGATCTTGGCGTACATACGGAAATGTATGTCGATGCATTTGTGGATATCGCAAAAGCAGGGAAGATTAACGGTTCTAAGAAAAACATTGACCGTTACCGGCAGGCGTTTGCATTTGGATGCGGCACTAAGAAAATGTATGACTACATTGACAACAACCCAGAGCTTTTGAGCGCCCCGGTAAGCTATACCAATGATATCCGCTCCATCTCTGCACTGGATAATTTTATTTCCATCAACAACGCCGTAGATTTGGATCTATTCGGACAGGTGAACGCAGAATCCGCAGGCACCAAGCATATCAGCGGCGCAGGCGGACAGCTTGACTTTGTATTAGGGGCGTACCTTTCCAACGGGGGCAAAAGTTTCATCTGCTGCTCCTCTTCCTATAAGACAAAGGACGGGCAGATAAAATCCCGTATCCTTCCTACACTAAACCCTGGCTCAATCGTAACGGATACCCGCGCCAATGTACATTATGTTGTAACAGAATACGGCAAGGTAAACCTAAAGGGCAAATCCGCATGGGAACGCGCTGAAGCGCTGATTTCTATTGCACATCCGGATTTCAGGGACGAACTGACCTCTGAAGCAGAAAAATTAAAGATTTGGCGCAGAAGCAACAAATAATATTTTTGTCATTCAACCAACCCAAACGGAGGTATCAAAATGGAATCTGAAAGCTACAGATTAAAACGGTACGCTTACGACTATGAGCAGTACGAAAGCGAAGGCAAAAATGCAGCCACTATGATTGAAAACATTTTATCTGATCCGGAATTTACTGGGCTTGACGGCATTGTTATCGGTTCATGGGGCGGCCCCTGGGAAGAAAGCTGCCAGCCGCTTATTGATGGCATTGCAGCTCATACAGACCGTTTTTCCCATATTAAAAGCCTGTTTGTCGGCGATATGGATTATGAAGACTGCGAGGTATCCTGGATTATGCAGGGGAATTACAGCAAACTGTGGGCTGCTATGCCGCAGCTTAAGGAGCTCACCATCAAAGGCAGCACCGATCTGGCGCTTGGGATTACTTCCCATGAAAATTTAGAATCCCTAACCATCATTTGCGGTGGCCTTCCGGAATCTATCATCCAGGAAATACAAAATGCCAAGCTTCCTAACCTGAAAAAACTGCTGCTTTACATCGGGGTTGACTACTATGGCTTTGACGGCGACGCAGACACCATAAAACAGTTGTTAGAAAATTCTGATTTCCCCAAGCTCTCCTATCTTGGGATTGCAAACAGCGAAATGCAAGACGAGCTTACAGAAATTGTACTAGACTGCAAATATATCCGGCAAATCCACACGCTTGACCTCTCATGCGGGACACTCACAGACAAAGGGGGCGCGCTCCTTTTAGAAAGACTCCCTTCGCTTCCCAATATTAAAAAGCTGGATGTGCACTACCATTATATGACGGATGATATGGAACAAAAAATAAGCCGGCTCCCCATTGAAACCGATATATCGGAACAATGTGAAGCAGATGAAGACGATGGCGATATCTTTATGATTGCCATGCTGACCGAATGAGCCGGGCAGTTCTGTTAGGTGTTCCGGATACCAGAAGGACCAACTATTTTAAGAGGGCAGCAGCCCAGGCCGGGCTGCCCCTCTTTTTTCTGGATTGGAATGACTGGCAAAGACAGCTTAAGCAATTTTCTAACGAACAAATCCTTATGAAAATTGATCCGCCCCACTGGGACAGCCCTTATTTAAACGAACTGGACAATCTGGCACAAGAATACAAGCAGCAGCTCTCAAGCTTAAAGAGTGCGGCGGATACCTATAATATCCGGTTTTTAAACCACCCGTCTGCTATCGCCGCCCTGCTAGACAAATCCAGCTGTAAAAATACCTTATCCCACGCCGGGCTTCCCGTTACAGAGCTGCTGGCCAAAACTTTGCCGCACGGCAAAACTGCCCAAACAGACTGCCGCACCATCTGCCATACCGAGCAGCTTTTGGATACTATGCAAATACACCGCGTTAACCAGGCCTTTATCAAACCAGCCAACGGCTCTGGTGCAGCAGGCGTATCCGCATTACGCGTACATCCCCGCAGCGGCCGGATGGCGCTTTACACCTGTGCTGCAATCCATCCAAAGCATGGTCTCTCAAACACCGGGCGCCTGCGCTGCTTTACAGATAAAACACAAATCCTTTCTCTGTTAAATGAGCTTTTACAAACAGAATGCATCATAGAACGCTGGTATGCAAAAGCCTCTCATCAGGGATATTCCTATGACCTGCGCGTTGTTGTGCAGGACCAAAGGGCAGACTATCTGTTAGCCAGGCTATCTAAGGGGCCAATTACCAACCTGCAGTTAAATAACCGCCCCTTAAACTTCAATTCACTTGGGATTCCTGCCGTTGTACGGGAAAGGATTACGGGGCTTTGCCAGAAAGCTATGGGGCTTTTTCCCGGGCTCCTTTATGCTGGAATTGATATTTTACTTGAAAAAGAAAGCCTAACGCCCCGGATTATCGAAATGAATGCGCAAGGCGACCTAATTTACCAGGATATTTTTGATAAAAATACTATTTACTGCCGGCAGGCTGGGATACTAAAACGAATGGAGGAACAATAATATGGACGAACACAGCAACGAAGTGCCTTTACGCCTGCTTTCTTCAAAGCAGCAAAAGGCTCCTTCTATTGATATGGCAAACGTCGTAGGAATCTGCGACATACTTCTAATATGCTTAGATACACTGCGCTATGACGTAGCGGTACAAGAAGAAGCAGCCCAAAATACTCCGGTTTTAAATAGATATGGCACATGGCAAAAATGCCAGGCGCCAGGCAACTTTACCCTCCCCTCCCACCACGCCATGTTTGCCGGTTTTCTTCCCTGCCGGTATGATGCCAAAACTGTGGCGGATAGAGAGCTATTGTTTTTCCCATCCTCCATCGGCCTTGGAAAAAAAGCCCCGGACAAAGCTTACGGATTTTCGGGGAGCACAATTATGGAGGGGCTCTCACATGATGGCTACGATACCTGGTGTGTAGGGGGCGTGGCGTTTTTCGACAAACGCTCTGACCTTGGCAACGTATTTCCTGGATATTTTAATAAGAGCTATTGGAACCCGTCTTTTGCCTGCCCGGTTAAGGACAGTACTAAAAACCAGGTAGATTTTCTGTTGAAAAAACTGGAAAAGAAAAACCCAAAGGAAAGAATTTTCCTCTATTTAAATATTGACGCCATCCATTACCCCAATTATTTTTACCTGGACGGCGCTTCTTCCGACAGTATAGAAAGCCATGCAGCAGCGCTTCGGTATGTAGACGGGGAATTAGGGCGCCTGTTTGCTGGCTGGAAAGAAAAACGGGGCGATACATTTGTCATCTGCTGTTCCGATCACGGAACCTGCTACGGTGAGGACGGATGCCAGTTCCACGGCATCAACCACCCAATTGTCAACACTGTCCCTTACAAACATTTTTTCTTGTAAAAAAAGGAACGTAACCTATGAACCCTTATATCCAATATATGTACAGCTATCCTCATAAAACGGCATACCGCACGTTAGAACATATCCGTTTACAGGACTATGCGCATTTTTTGACTGGAGGAAACCACGGGCTTTACCTGCATATCCCCTTTTGTGAAGCCAAATGCGGCTACTGCAACCTGTTTTCGGTACCCGGCCATCCCCCGGAAGAAATCGATCTTTACTTAGACGCTGTCGAACGGCAAGGCAGGCAGTACCGTAAAATACTATCTGCCTTTCAGCCGGAGTTTTCAGAAATCACCATTGGAGGCGGTACGCCGTTACTACTTTCCACTCATCAGCTTACACGCATGTTTGACCTTTTAGAAACCTACTTTTTGTACGATGCAAACAGAAGGCTGGCCATCGAAACAGCGCCGAACCAAACTACTGCAGAAAAGCTTAAAATACTGCAGCAGGCACATGTCACAAGGATCAGTATGGGAATACAAAGCTTTTCTGATCAGGAGCTTAATACATTAGGAAGAAAGCACAATGCCAGCATGGCAAGAAAAGCATTAGAGCTTTTAAGCTCCTTTCATTTTTCCTGTGTCAATGTTGATTTTATTTATGGAATACCAGGACAAGACATTAAAAGCCTGCTGGCTTCCTTACAAGAAGCGCTTAACTTTGCACCCGACGAAATATTTTTATACCCACTGTACCTGCACCACGGGGCATGGCTGGCTGGCAAACCCTTACAACGCCCCCAGCCTGATTTTACTTATTGCCTGTACCAAGAAGCTTGTGCATTCTTAAAAAGCCAAAATTACCGTCAGGATTTCATGCGCCGTTTTGTAAAGATACAATCAAAAGGCAGACAGCGTGGTTTCTTTGAATGCGGGTTTGGAACTTCACTCGCACTCGGATGCGGCGGCCGCAGCTATCTTGGGAATCTGCACTTTTGCACACCATACGAGGTTAGCGCCGCCAAATGCCAAGGCCAGCTAAAATCCTTCCTTTTTACTGAAGATTTTTCCCAAATCACAAACGGTATTTTATTATCGCAAGAGGAAATGAAGCGCCGGTACATCATCCGCCATCTGTTCATCCGCCCAGGGCTTGCACAAAACCGCTACCAAACACATTTTGGTACAAATGCCATAGAGGATTTTCCAATACTTACGGAATGGATCTGCCAGGGATATGCCCAAATAACAGATATCCAGGGGATATCCTTTCTCACCCTGACAGATACCGGACTTGGTTTATCCGACTTCCTAGGCCCTAAGCTTATCTCCAGGCAGATATTAGAAAAAATGAAAAATTGGGAGGCCATCCATGACAGGTAAGACAATCGTATACCGGGGCAGCTTAAAAAGCTGTAATTACCACTGCTCCTACTGCCCATTTTCCAAGCACCGTATATCTGCCGCAGAACTAAAAAAAGACCGGGCGCAGTGGTTTTCTTTTATACAATCTTTTAAGGGGCACGCTAAAAGCCAAAACATCCGCGCCCTTTTGGTCACCCCTTATGGTGAAGCCATGATCCATCCCTGGTATTGGGAAGGCCTCGCACTTGCTAGCGCATGCCAAAATACAGACGCCATCGGTGCACAAACCAACTTAAGCTTCCCCCTAACTCCGTCCCTGTCGCATTTTACCAATCACGGCGGTATTCTTAAGAAACTGCGCCTCTGGGCCACCTTCCATCCCCAAATGACTACAGCAGAAGCTTTCGCCAGCAAATGCACGGCGCTTACAAATGCAGGTGTTTCCCTATGCGCCGGGGCGGTAGGTGTTCCAGGCCACATAGGGATTTTACAAACGCTCCGTGAAAAGCTCCCCAAAGAAATTTATCTGTGGATTAACAAAATGGACGGTTTAAAACGCCACTATACCAAAGAAGAGCAGGACGCCTTCCTACAAATCGATCCCTATTTCCTGCGGGAACTTGCCCCTGTCCCAACAGACACGTCGGAATGCTGCGGACGGCTTTTTGTAGAGGGAAACGGAAAACTGCACACCTGCAATATTAGCCCCG
>OFGA01002770.1_pt1 | contig 10558 bp, 8 predicted proteins | sample 1521471 | NCBI WGS metagenome assembly OFGA01 (sample SAMEA3504086, study PRJEB24116) | mouse gut metagenome | biome: mouse gut; feature: mouse-associated habitat; material: faeces | place: Denmark | collected 2011
AGGAGTAGCTACTGTTTACGGATCAGGAATGCGCTGAACTGCGCATTCTGTGAGAACTTGATTCAGGAGTGTAAAAGACAGGATTGTGTCATTTTGACGCAGGATAGTTCTTTTTTTATATGGGAGGGCTGGGCTATAATAAGGACACGTAAAGGAGTTGTGGCCGCAGCTTTAATCTATAGTAAGTGAAAACAAAACTGGAGGAAATGGAGTATGAAAAAGAAGATTGTAGCAATGTTGATGGCTTCTGTCATGGCACTTTCTTTATGCGCCTGTGGAGGAGGCGGTGGAGATGCAGCACAGTCCGGCGGAGACGGCAGTGCGCAGCAGTCCGGTGAAGACGGCGCGGCAGTGGATAACGGGGGAGCATCCGGAGAAATCACGAAGCTGGTCGTGGCTTTTCCGACCTGGACAGGAGCACCGACAGATACGGAGAAGATTCAGGAAGCCATGAATGAGATCACCAGGGATAAACTGGGCATTGAGATCGAGCTGCAGGTTTCGGATTTTGGTTCTTTTAATCAAAGTATGACACTGGCATTGTCCGGTGGTGAGCAGATCGATATCGTCTCTACTTTGGGATTTTCCTATGCAAATGCAGTACAGCAGGGATACTTGAGCAATCTGGAAGAGAATGACCTGCTTTCCACTTACGGTTCAGGTATCGTAGAGGTGATGGGACAGGCGAATATCGATGCCTGCCGTGTGGGCGGCGTATTATATGGCCTGCCAAACAACAGGGATATGGCACAGGGGCGTGGCTGTGCGGCAGTGGCGACAGAATATCTGGAAGGGATCGGGTATGACTTGAGCGGCGACTCTGAGATCATTCGGATCACGGTGGATGAGCTGAATGACCTCTATGCACAGCTGCATGAGAAGTATCCGGATAAAGAAGTGTATCGTCCGGGTACAGGTTCCATGTCTCAGTTCTCCAATGTGGACTCCCTGGGCGGCAGCGTGTTCGGCGTTCTGCTGGATAACGGTAAGGAACTGAAGGTGGAGAATCTGTTTACCAGTGATTTCTATATGGATTACTGCAAACGCATATACGACTATAACCAGAAGGGATATATCAGTCAGGATGCGGCGACAGATACGACGGCAGCAACGGAACTCGTGAAGGCAGGCACGCTGATCAGCTACACCACAGGCGGTAAACCGGGTATCAAGGCGCAGGAGACGAACCTTTGCGGCCGCGATATGACGATCTTCCAGACCATGGATAACTATGTATCATCCACATCAGTGGCAAGTTTCCCCTGGGCTGTTCCGATCACGGCAGCCAATCCGGAAGCAGCCATGAAGTATTTGAATGAACTGTACACCAATGCGGATCTGGCTAATGTTCTTTCATGGGGAATCGAAGGCGAACACTACAAGGTTGGTGAAGATGGTCTGGCTGACTTTGCAGACGGCGTTGACGCTTCCACTTCCGGCTGGAACCATTCCATGGGATGGCTGATGCCGAACCAGTTCCTGACCCATATCTGGGTAGGAAACTCACCGACTCTGTGGGAGGAGATGAAAGAATTCAACAACTCCGCAGTTGTATCGGCAGCCAGTGGATTTACCTTCGATACCACCAACGTGGCAAACGAAGTGACGGCGGTACAGAACGTATACAATGAGTACCAGACCAGCGTGGAGTATGGTTTTGTAGAGCCGGAAGCGGGTATTGCGGAGATGAATGAGAAGATGATGTCTGCAGGTCTGCAGAAGATCATCGATGAGAAACAGACACAGCTTGACGCGTGGGCGGCAACGAAATAATCACACGGCAGATCATGGAATGGCCGGGGCAGGAAAAATGGGACAGTACGTTTTCCCGTCCCGGCACTTTTATACCCTTATGGGGTCTGTCGTCATGTAGGAGAAAGGAGATTTGGGGATATGTCAAGAGCAAAGGCAGCGTCAGCAGCAGGCGGGGGTGCGAAGAAAATGACGCTGAAAAGATTTATGCGGTTCATACCGATCTATCTGTTAATGCTTCCCGGCCTGATCTATCTGTTTATCAACAATTATATGCCGCTTCCCGGTCTGACGGTGGCTTTCAAAAAGTACAATGCCGGATTGGGGATCTATAAGAGTCCGTGGGTCGGTTTTCAGAATTTTACCTATCTGTTTACCACGGATGACGCGTGGGTGATCACCAGAAATACGATCGGCTATAATCTGGCCTTTATTGTAGTCAATACGGTGATGGCAATCGCGGTGGCCATTATTTTAAGTGAACTGACCGGGAGAATCAAGAAATTCTATCAGAGTGCGATCCTTCTGCCGAATCTGATCTCGTCGGTCATCATCGGTTACCTGGTGTTTGCATTTTTCAGCGTGGAGAACGGCTTTGTCAATAACAGTATTCTGAGCCTGTTTGGTAAAGAGGCGGTAAGCTGGTATTCGGAGGCAAAGTACTGGCCTTTTATCCTGATCTTTGTGAGCGCATGGAAATCGGTTGGGTACAACTGTATCGTCTATCTTGCAACGTTGATGGGATTTGACCGTTCCTTCTATGAATCGGCGCAGATTGACGGAGCGACCAAATGGCAGCAGATTAAGTTCATCACACTGCCGCTTTTGAAACCAACGATCATCATGCTGACCCTGATGGCCATCGGCCGTATCTTCTATTCGGATTTCGGACTGTTCTATCAGGTACCGATGAACCAGGGTGCGCTGTATTCAACCACGAATACCATCGATACCTATGTGTACAGAGGACTGCTCCAGATGGGTAATATTTCCATGTCGGCAGCGGCAGGTGTCTATCAGTCTATCGTCGGATTCGTTCTTGTGCTGGTGGCAAATCTGGTAGTGAGACGGGTCGATAAAGACAGTGCATTGATATAGGAGGGGATTATGAAGACGCGTGAAGATAAGATTTTTAACTGCATAGGGCATATCGTAATGGTGCTTTTATCGTTTATGGCGCTTATTCCGATCATTCTGATGTTCGTTTCCTCTCTTACGGATAATGCGACGCTGATCCAGAATGGTTATTCTTTCCTGCCGGAGAAGTGGAGCGCTTATGCATATGAATGGGTGTTTACTTCTAACAGTTCCACGATCCTGAGAGCATATGGCATTTCCATCATTTTGACGATCATCGGAACCACCTGCAGCGTATTGATCACCATGTGCCTTGCCTATGGACTGTCCAAGAAAGGACTGCCCGGACGGCAGGTGATCACATTCCTGGTATTCTTTACCATGTTGTTTAACGGCGGACTGGTGCCCACTTATATCAATTACACGACGGTGTTCCATATCAAGGATACTTTCTTTGGGTTGTTGATCCCGTCTCTGCTGATGAGTGCATTTAATGTGCTGTTGATGAAGAGTTATTTTGCGACAGGGGTGCCGGAAGAGATTCTGGAGGCAGCGTATATCGACGGAGCCAGCGAACTGACTACGATGTGGAAGGTTGCAGTTCCGCTTTCCAAACCGATCATCACGACGATCGCGATGTTCTCGGGTATCGCATATTGGAATGACTGGAACAATGGTTACATCTATCTGGTAAAAAGAACAGACCTGTTCAGTATCCAGAATCTGCTGAACAGACTGATGCAGAATATACAGGCATTGACTACGAATGCGTCAAACATTGGCAACGCAGGGGAGGGCCTGGCGCAGATCCCGTCCGCTACAGTGCGTATGGCAATGGCTGCTATGGGTATTCTGCCCATCATCATTGTCTATCCTTTTATTCAGAAGAATTTCGTCAAGGGCATTACGCTTGGCGGTGTCAAGGGGTAGAGAAAGTATTGCGAAATATTTCAGGACCTGAGACCGATCCGGTTTCAGGTCCTTTTTCGATTTATAGGAAATTGCGACAGTGTAAACCATTCAAGGAGAATGCGGAGCATTCTCTGAATTGTCGCTGCCGGGCGACGATTTTTTGTCATCTGGGTGCGCCGAGCTTACGAAATTCCCGCGGCGTCATTCCGGTGGTCCGCTTGAACTGTCTGGAGAAGTAAGAGATATTTTGGAAACCGCAGGCGATAGCGATATCCTGAATGCTCATATCGCGCTTGGAAAGCAGGCGTTTGGATTCCAGGATCCGGGTCTCGATGATATAGTTGGTCAGGGAAAAGCCGGTTTCCCGCTTAAAAAGGTGGGAGAGATAGTCCGGATTCAGATAGACCATGGCAGCCAGAGAGTCCCGGTTCAATTCTTCATAGAGATGATTTCGTATATAGGATTTCACGGTGCTGACGGCATTGTCCTGTAAGCGTGCCTGTTCCAGGCACTGTGCGTAGACTGTGAGCATATCCGCGATCTGGTCCTGCAGGGTACGGAAAGAGGAACAGGCCTGATCGGCTGACTGTCTGGCCAGTTGGTCATGCAGTGACACAAAAGCTTCCTCCTGATCTTTGGGCAGAGCCGCCAGCTTCCCGCCCCGCAGAGGCTCCATGATAATAACAGGTATTCCTTTTTCATGGGCGCACTTAAGTCCGCGTTTTCCCGCCTGAGAATGTTCATCCATATAATTGTACTGAATCTGACAGAAATCCCAGTCATAGGCTTCCAGTATCTTCAGAAAATTATCGGTATTTCCATGAAAAGAAAAACCGATATTCTGAATCTGCCCCTTCGCCTTTTTCTCCTCAATCCATTCCACAATCCCAAGTTTTTTTATCCGTTCCCACGCTGCAACATCGTTCAGCATATGCATCAGATAATATTCCACATGATCTGTCCGGAGACGCTCCAGCTGCTCTTTAAAATAACGTTCCATATCTCCTGGCTGTTTCAGATAATAATGAGGAAGTTTTGTGGCAATATTTACCTTATCACGATGGCCCTTTGCCAGAAATTTACCCAGGCATTCCTCACTTCCACTGTATGTATAGGCAGTGTCAAAATAATTCACCCCGTTTTCAAGGGCAAGCAGCAGTTCCCGCTCTGCTTTTTCCTGATCTGTGGACATACCTTTTTTGGAAAAACGCAGACATCCATATCCCAGAATGGACAACTGCTGCCGGTTCTTTGGATTTGTTCTGTATAACATATCTTCCTCCCACATAAATGCTCACTTTGACGCGCCGAGTGCGGTCGCTTTGGCGACATCTTCTATTCGCACGAGCGTGCATAATTGTTTTTCATCTTACAGGAAAACTCTTTCACACGTTAGCGTGACAAGGTCTTTCCTGTAAGATGAAAAAAGAGCTATTGCCGGATGCAATAGCTCTCTCTATGAAATTCAAATGCAGGAGATGGGACTTGAACCCACACGATATTGCTACCACAGGCACCTGAAGCCTGCGCGTCTGCCAATTCCGCCACTCCTGCACAACTGACAATAGCTATTATATATACTATAGGGAATTTTGTCAATACCTTTTTAAAATTTTTTTATTTTTTTTGCAGCAGTTCCGTCACATGGCTCCGCAGGCATGATAATACCTTTATTTCGCAGAAATATGTCCCACGTTCTTAATCAGAATTGAAATGCTTCCATCGGGATTGGTGATAAACTCAATATGCTCTCCGTCCCGGTACTGCTCCATGGGGATTTTGATTTCCACTCCGGTGTCAGTGGTCAGATGCTGCTTTTCAAATTTCCTGGTGGTATGTTCCGACTGAGGTTCAATCCGAACATCTGCTCCCATCTTATATTTTTCCAGCTTTTCCTGTACCTCTTCTTTGTATTCCTCTTTTTCTCTGAATACTTTATCCAGTACAAAAGGCACATCCACCCCTCCTGTTTCTGCAAGCTGTTCATGAATAATCTGCTTTGTTTCCATCTGTACCTCAAACTGCTCCCCTTCATTGAAATACTTTTTCTGTACCGTGTCTATGGCACGGGTGACAATGGATAACTGGGATTTCGGAGACAGAGCTCCGCTGCAGTTTAAAAACAGTTTTGAAAAATAACTGGTCTTTGTGCCGTTGACTTCATATTTTTTCTCCGTCAGAAAAACGGTAAAATCGGACAGACTGATTATGGCGGCCTCCGACAGTTTCTGGGTTTCCGTGGGAAGAATTGCCCGGAATTTAATAATTCCATTGGTATTTCCAAAGGCGTCCGACTGAGTCTGATGGGTATAGGAAGTTCTGTAATCCATTTTCAGCAGTCCAAGATATTTTCCCCCGTCTGCCTCGAACAAAACCACTACAAAATCTGCCTGAGGAATCTCAATATTTTTATTCATAATCTCATACAGACGTTTTGCCATACACTGGCTTGCTTCCACAAACATTTCGTCTGTCAGCTCTCCCTCCACAAGAGCCTGCAGCAATCGGTACACCTCCGATTCCTCTGTGTGGAACCGGCAGGTTTTCTTCTCATCGGTAGTTTCGATTTTATAGATATGTTCCCGCAGGAAATCTCCAAAATCGGAACCATAATCCAGCAGTGTATCGGAAAGCACCGGCATTCCCACCGTAGAATCCAGTATATGCACGATAACTTTCCGAAGCCTGATTTCTCCTTTTTCCATTTCTGTTCCTCTCTGGTATGAGACCGGGATGTAACCCGGCCATGTTCTGCTCCAAATGCCTGTCTGCCAATCACATAAAGGGTGATACCCCAAACTGTTCTGTATCCAGTTCCACCGGGCAGTGGTCGGAACCGAGTACCTCCGTGTGGATTTTCGCATCCGCCAGCCTGTCTTTCAAATCCTCTGACGTCACAAAATAGTCAATGCGCCATCCCGCGTTTTTCTCTCTGGCTTTAAAACGGTAAGACCACCAGGAATACACCTGTTCCAGTTCCGGATAAAAATACCGGAAAGTATCCACATAACCATGATTCAGCAAAACGGAAAATTTCTCCCGCTCCTCATCAGTAAACCCGGCATTTTTCCGGTTGTTCTTTGGATTTTTCAAATCAATTTCCTGATGAGCCACATTCAGGTCTCCGCAGTAAATCACAGGTTTCTGCTTTTTCAGGCCATCCAGATATTCCAGCAGAGCTTCCTCCCATTCCATGCGGTAAGGAAGCCTTGCCAGCTCATTCTGGGCATTGGGCGTATAGCAGGTCACCAGATAAAATCCCTCATATTCCAGCGTAATCAGCCGCCCTTCCGTATCATGCTCTTCCCTTCCCATTCCGTAAGCCACGGAAAGAGGTTTGTGTTTCGTAAAAATGGCTGTGCCGGAATATCCTTTTTTCTGTGCATAATTCCAGTATGATTCATACCCTTCCGGCAGCTCCAGGGAAATCTGTCCCTCCTGCAATTTTGTTTCCTGAATACAGAAAAAATCTGCATCCGCTTCTCTGAAAAAATCCAGAAATCCTTTCTGGACACAGGCCCGCAGGCCATTTACATTCCACGAAATAAATTTCATATTCTGCTGCTCCTTTCCGGTTCCACTGTTTCTTTTTCCTGATTATAACATCCTTTTCCGGATTTTTCCATCTCCGGCAGATACGGCGCCTGCTTTTCACCGTCCAACTCTTACTGTCTCGCATTTTTCCTCTGATATCATCCTGTCAGGTTTCTTCATGATGAATGATTTCCTGCGTGTATTTCCGTTCCATCTCATGCCTTGCCTTCCTGTATTCCACAGTTTCAAAAAGTATGGAAAAATCATAATTTTCCGGGTACAGTTCTGAAGCAGCCACCTGAAGTTTTACCCGTTTGTGGTTAATCCATATTTTCTTTCCCGGAAGCTGTACCCGCAGCACGCCTTTTTCATTGGCAGGCACGCAGACTATGCCGATTTTTTTGTCAGGATAGACCATCACGCTGTCCCCCATCCTGTATCCCGGCAGAGAATCTTTTGTATGCTTCATTTCCTTTTGTTTTATGATTTTTCTGCGGTGTTTCTTTTCCGCCCAGCTATCTTTCCCATGGTCTTCTCCGACTGTCCCATCCTGGCATGATACCAGACAGGCCGCCTGCTGCATATTCTTTCTCCGGTCCTGATACGCCCCGGCTGTATTCTCTCCATAGGCGGCACAGACTGCTCTTCGTAAAATATGTTCCGGCATTCCAAGCCTGCCTGCAATATAAAAGGCACAGCTTTCCCCGGCTTCTCCAATCACCATCTGATACGTTGGCTGCAGTGTTGCCCGGTCAAAGGTCATCCTTGCATTTATCATCCCCTGAGCTGTCCTGGCATATTCCTTCACTTCCGGATAATGGGTGGTTACCAGAAAGTTCGCTCCGGTTTTCCGAAGTTCTTCCAGTACAGCCACTGCTATGCCCATGCCTTCTGCCGGATCTGTACCGGAGCCCAGTTCATCCATAACGATGAGACTGTCCCGGTCCGCTTCTTTCAGGATTTCCAGTACATTTTTAATATGGGCGGAAAAAGTGGATAAATTTTCCGTAAGATTCTGCCCGTCGCCGATGTCGCACAGATACCTGCTGTTCATACAGATATCCGCTTTCTGACAGACAGGGTGCAGTCCGCACTGGGCCATCATGCAGTTTAACATCACTGTTTTTATTGCAACTGTTTTTCCTCCTGTATTCGGCCCTGTAATAATGATCCCCCGCGCGCTCTCTCCCATCTCAAACTGCAGCGGTACATTGATTTCCCGATCCATCAGCGGATGCCTGGCCTCCCGCAGCACAATCCTGCGCTGTGTATTAATAAGCGGTTCTGCCGCACCCAGATCTATGCTCAGCTTGCCTTTTGAAAATATAAAGTCCAGCTTTTCGATCAGAGCCAGATTCTGGTCAAATGCTTCAGAAATCGATGCCGCCATCGCAGTCAATGCATATAAAATACGGTAAACCTCGTTTTCTTCCTCGATTCTTAAAAGCTGAAGCTGCTCGTTATACTTTGCTGCGCCCGCAGGCTCAATAAAAAATGTACTTCCGGTAGAGGACTTATCAATCACACTGCCGGATATTTTGGATCTGCAGTCTTTTTTAACCGGAACGCATACCCTTCCATTTCGAAATGTACAGTACTGGTCTGCCATGCACTCTTTCTGTGAACGCATGACCTGCTCTGCCTTCAGCTTCATCTGCTCTTCACAGCGGACGATCTGGCTGCGGATTTTTGCCAGCTCTTTGGAGGCATGGTCATCCACCTGTCCGTTTCGTATCTGCCTGGCGATTTCCTCCCTGAGCTCTTCTGCCTCATACAGATTTTCTTCATAGTATGCAAGCGGATTTTCATACATTTTGGCCCGCTGCAGGTAGCTTTTCAGACGCCGGATCAAAACCAGAATATTTTCGACCCGCTCCAGCTGATAAGGCGTCAGGCATTCTCCCTTTGCGGCTGCCAATAAAATCTCCTGTATCATCGTCACGTCCTGCAGCGGAGGCGTACCCGCCTGCTCAATCATAGCCCGGGCGTCCGTCGTATCTTTGAGCTGCTTTCGAAGCTCCCGCTCAGACAGAAAAAATGAGGTCTGGCTGATCTGTTCCTTTGCCCGCTGCGTCATAGCCAGATTCATCCAGAGAGCCTTGATTTTATCAAATTCGATTTGTTTTTCTATATTCATTTTAGCGTTCCTTCCTCTTTCTGCTTACTTTTAATTAAACATCAATCATTCTGCCGCCCTGCAGCGCAAAAAAACCATGGCTGCCTAAAGCATAAAATACCATGGTTTCCTAATATATATACATGTGCTTTTTGCACACAGCGGGGCTGTCGCAGCAAAGATTGCATATACAAGATATAGCTTTCATTCCAAATCGAATTCCGCTAGATCTTATATAGCATTCTTAGTGCGACAGCACCCTGTCCAAACAATAGAAAGCACGCTGCACGAACTTTCTATTATCATAAACGATAGAAAGCACGCTGCGCGAACTTTCTATTGTCACGAATAAAAAAGCATGACCATACAGCCATGCTTTTAATATATATACCATAATATTAAGCAATTGTAAGGCGAAAACGTAAACGGCAGGTGCCGCCTACAAATGGGCAGACTTCTAGCCTGATGCTAAAAATCACCCCCTGCAATATTTATTTTGCAATTTTCTCCATTACAACCACAATTAACATAAAAAATCCTCCTAAAATTGATCTATCTTATTATATAGGCAGACACGGTCTGATGTCAAGATCTTTTTATACCGGTTTATTCATTGCAGCCATGTATTCATCACCCCAGTTCCACATTGCATCCAGAATAGGCTTCAGGCTGTATCCAAGCTCCGTAAGCGAATATTCTACTTTTGGCGGCACCTGCGCATATACCGTGCGGATTACAAGGCCATTCTCCTCCATATCGCGCAGCTGTGCCGTCAATACCTTCTGCGATACGCCTCCAATTGATTTTTTAAGCTCCCCAAAACGTTTTGTGCCAGGGAGCAGGTCGCGCAGAATCAATACCTTCCACTTATTTCCAATCAGGGTCAGCGTTGTCTCCACCGGACAGGCAGGCAGCTCATTTTCTGTCATTTGTGCTTTCATAAATACTTTTCCTCCGCATAATAATTTTCATTCAATAATTTTATCCTATAGTTTCATTCAATAAATTCATTCATTTCTTTCATTCATTTCATCCATCAATTTCTTTCATTCATTTCATCCATCAATTTCTTTCATTCATTTCATCCATTTATTTCGTCCATTAATTCCATTCATTTCACTCAATAATTTCATCCATTTCACTCAATAATTTCATCCATTTCACTCA
>OFGA01002777.1_pt1 | contig 10537 bp, 10 predicted proteins | sample 1521471 | NCBI WGS metagenome assembly OFGA01 (sample SAMEA3504086, study PRJEB24116) | mouse gut metagenome | biome: mouse gut; feature: mouse-associated habitat; material: faeces | place: Denmark | collected 2011
TTCTGCCGTCAATGGTAGGGCGGATACCAATCACCGGATAATCGCCAATCAACCTGTTCTCTGCCATTAAAATATACCTCCTCTAAAATGAATTGATTTTCCCTCTGCCTGGAATATCATTTCGATTACAGGGACACACCTGCCGTTCCCGTTCAATCTAGTCACATTATACCATAACAGCCATACATTTCAAGCTTTTTCCTGTATAAATGTACAAAATAAATACAGGTCTATTAATGATATTCCGCATCTTTTCAGTTGTTTTACCGCTTCCATGGCAGAAATTCCTCCGAGTACACCAGCGGATAATTTCCCGCTTCATAATAAATCGGCAGTGTCTTTTCCGTTCCCACATTGGCACCGCATATATAATAGGAGCCGTCTTTGGTCATAATAACGGTATTCTCATACTCCCTTTCAAAATTCTCCTTGAAGGTCCGAATATCACGGCAGTCCATTTGATAGCTCATACGTCCTGTCCAGACCATGGCCACATCCTGCGCCACCAGTGTGGGAACAGGGACCACTACCCCTGTGGTTCCGCAGTTTCCTGCATAATTATCTCCCCATGTCCACAGGCTTCCGTCTTGCAGCAATGCCGCATGGTTGTAGGATCCTCCTGTCACCAGCGCTGCATTTTCAAGCACCTTCTCCGGATAGGGATAGAAAACCTCCCGATCCCGGCCATATCCCACTACACCGAAAACCCAGACCGAATCATCGTTTTTCATACAGGCCACGTCGCTGCGGCCGCAGCGAGCATAGGCCACATCCTCCATAAGCAGACATGGTTCTGTTACATTATGCGCTTCCCTGTTGACATGCTTCATCCATTCTTCCTTCTCATACCGGGGCAGCGCACCGCTTCCGCCGTTTCCCATACCGTATAGTTTATGATCTGCTGTCAGGTATATGGTAAAACCATTTTGGGAACAGTCTACATGAATGACATTTTCCGCTATTTTTACCATATCTTTATGAAAATCAAAATCCTCGGTTCCCTGGCCCAGCTGCCCATAGAAATTTTCTCCGCATCCCCACAAGACCTGATCTTCATCAATATAATAGAGATTGAAAGGGGTTCCGGTATTCGTGATATAATGCTCCCCAATGTCCAGTTCCACTCTGTATCCGGAATCTGCAGTCACCTCTGTCTGCCCGTTTTCTGCTGGTTTCAGAGAGCTGTCCCTGTTATCCGTGTCTGATAATCGCTTATCAGTGTCTTTCCTTTGATTCTCCCCTGCTGCAGTAAATGCCGTCTCCCGAAAAGCCCCGAAGCAGGCAACTCCCAGAATACAGATTACAAGGACTGACAGGCATGCGCCATATCCCCGCCGGTCCTGCAGGATTTCTTTTACCCTTTTCTCCAGGAATCTCCGGGCGCCTCCCGCCGATGATGCCATGCTTCCGGCCGGCCGGTCTCTGCAGACACATGCGGCCGCGGTCAGCAGGCTCTCCCCGTACCGGTATCTTGCCTGCGGCGACAGCTTTCTGACAACTCCGGCATCACAGGCCAGTTCTCCGTCCTGCCTGGAAGCAAAGTAGGCCCACCATACAAAAGGATTGTGCCATTGGAGAATCAGGCAGATTACCCGCAGAAGCTGCCAGTACGGATCTCCTGCCCTAAGGTGCTGCAGTTCATGCCGGATCACATTCTCTATCACATCCGGATCCCTCAGCCCGTCCATATCCGCATAAACTGCCGGCGAGAAAACACCTGCCAGGCAATTATATCCGGGCATATGATATAACGGAATTCCATTCGGAAGCGTCCCTGCCCTCTTTCTTCCCACCTTCAGAATCATGGAAAGCCGTATATTATTCGCCGTAAAATAGATAGCCATGGCCGCAGCACCCGCAAGCCACAGAAGGATAAGCAGGTGCCGGACAGTATTCGTTGCCTGCGGCCTGGCGACCATTCCCGCCTGTTTTGCTTCCTCCGGTGCTGCAGTTTCTGTCTGTTCCGCGTGCTTCTGCCCTGCCTCTATTCCTGTTTCCTGCAATTCTACGGTTTCTGTCTGTTCCGCGTGCTTCTGCCCTGCCCCTATTCCTGCTTCCTGCAATTCTACGGTTTCCGTCTGTTCCGCGTGCTTCTGCCCTGCCTCTATTCCTGTTTCCTCAGGTGCTGCGTTTTCCGCCTGCCCTCCTGCCTTCCAGCCCTGCTTCCCCGCTTCCGTTTCTGTTCTCTCTGCCTTTTCTCCGAAGACAGCGCTTTTCCGGAAAAGCTCTTCTGCCGCCGTTTCCTTCCCGTACCGCTCCACAAACCCGAAGGCATCCGGCACTTCCGGTAAAAACTCTATTCTGACTGGTATCAGTATCCGCAGGGCCACAAAAATCCATAGAAAATACCGGATTCCGGGCTTCAGACGACGCAGCAGCACCCGGCTGACTGCAAGGATCAAAATCGTCAGAACCGCCGCTTCCGCCGTAATCCGGCTTAACTCTAATAATCTCATATGCCCTCCCTTCAGATGTTCTCCCCGTCTTCCCGGGGCTGAAACGCATCCAGCACCTTTCTGATCTCCTGAATATCTTCCTGGGAAAGCGCATTCTCCTGGACCATAGCCGAGATCATCAATCCCAGTCTGCCATGATAAAAGTTCTGCAGAAATGTACTTCTCTCCCTTTTTGCAACGGCTTCTTCCGAATGTATCGGCAGATAATATCGGGTCCGCCCTTTCTGTTCATAGGTGACAAGTCCCTTTGCCTCCATTCGTTTCAAAAAAGAGATGACTGCCTGTTTGCTCCATCCTGTCTCCTGCTCCAGCTGCCCTGTGATCTGCATGACGGACATAGGGCCTTCCCTCCAGAGCAGATGAAGCAGCTTCTGTTCCGATTTCGTTATGTTTGTCTCTTTCCTGTTCATGTTCTCTTCCATCCCTTTCTATCACCAGTAAAGGCCATACTGAAATTATACAGGATGGACGCTCATTTGACAATCCCATTTGGTAACAAAAAAGTTTACAATTTGAATTTTTGACAGATTGGAAAAAGATATGTTTGCATATTCTTCCCGGTTGTGCTATAGTTGCTTTAGCGCTTTAAACTTGCGGTGTGCGACAGTTCTCTTTTCCGGTCTGTTCTGCCGCCGCACAGGGCAAATACTGCTGTCAGCTCTTTTCACAGGAAACCTCATTTGGAAAAGGGCATTCGCAGTGAAATCAAACCTACATACAGGAGGCATTATGAAACTACTATTACTCATCATCTACTTTGCAGTACTCATCGCCATCGGCCTTTACTGCCGCAAACACGCTACAGACGTCAACGGTTTTGTCCTGGGCGGCCGCTCCGTGGGGCCCTGGCTCACCGCCTTTGCCTACGGCACATCTTATTTTTCCGCAGTGGTATTCGTGGGATATGCAGGACAGTTCGGATGGAAATACGGTATCGCAGCCACCTGGGCCGGCATCGGCAACGCCGTCATTGGCTCTCTGCTGGCCTGGGTCATTTTAGGACGCCGGACCCGCATCATGACACAGCATCTGGATTCCGCCACCATGCCCCAGTTTTTCGGAGAACGTTTCGGCAGCGGCTCCTTGAAAATCGGAGCTTCCGCCATTATTTTCATCTTTCTGATTCCCTACACCGCCTCCCTTTACAACGGCCTTTCCAGGCTCTTCGGCATGGCCTTTGACATTGACTATTCCGTGTGTATTCTGCTGATGGCAGTTCTGACGGCAGTCTACGTCATCGCAGGCGGGTATATGGCCACAGCCATCAATGATTTTATACAGGGCATCATTATGCTGGTGGGAATCGTCACGGTCATCGCTGCCGTGCTGAAAAGCAAGGGAGGCTTTATGGCTGCCCTGGATAACCTGGCAAGGGTGACGGACGAATCCGTGACCTCCACACCGGGGATTTTTGCCTCCTTTTTCGGGCCGGATCCCTTAAACCTGCTCTTTGTAGTGCTGCTGACCTCTCTCGGCACCTGGGGACTGCCCCAGATGGTAAAGAGGCGAGATGTTTTGATAGCATACCCCTATACAAACACCCTCACGGTTCTCAGAGTGACGGGGAAGGTTCTTCGAGAGGCCATGGAACGCAGCGCCGAATATTTTGACTTGGACGACGAGGGGCATATATGCGTCTCTGAGTCTTTTTTGAAACCCAAGGTTGAGCACTATAACTATGACTATTTCTCTGGTGTAACCTATGTTATAGACATTTCCAAACCTCACGGAAACCGCATTACGGCCCTGCTGTACAAGGGTGCCGCTGTGCTTGATGATGATGAATTTACGATTTGCCTTAATAGTTACCGTGCTAGTGGCACGGGAGGGTATCCATCATATGCGGGATGCCCCGTTGTTGAGGAAATCAATATGGAGATGTCGGACTTGATATTGGACTTCTTCGCCAAAAATCCGAGTCTGAACATTACTGCTAGGAAAAACTTTCAAGTTGTGTTTTAATAAAAGCAATATTGGCCCCCCAATCATCATCTCTGCGACATATTTTCTTGGGAAGCCCCGAGAGGTCTCAAGACTTCTCGGGGGCTATTCTCTGCTACGCCTTCTGTTTTGTAAGGATGCATATTCTGTCTTATCCTCAAGTCTGTTTCTCCTGCCGAATTATCTTTCTCCCGTGTCTCTTTTTTACCAGGACATGATGAATGGCCAAGCTCCTTGTTTTACATCGCCCTTTGTGTTACAATCAAGGTAGGATATAATGCTTATGTTCAAAGTGAAACTCTCATAATTTTTTCCTGTTAACACAGTATATTGCCTAAAATATAACGATAAGGAGGCGGTAGAAATGTCATATGGTGGCAGGAATCCGAAAAGGAAGCATGAATACACAACTGGACCCCAACCCAGGCGAAAGCGTGCTCCAAGGGGTGAAGAGACTGTTATCGCACTTACCCCATTACCATCGGGGCTCCTGATTAAAGAGTTCACCAAGCAAAATAGGCTCGTCCGGGCTGCATTTCAGCCCCTCTCCGGCGAGCTTGTCCCGATTAGCGACCCGGATGCTTTACCGGAAATAAAAAATGTAAGGCCTGGGTGGGAAAAGCGGTCTGCAGGCTTCCACCCGTACCAACACTGGTTCAAGCCGAGTAGCCTTGCACGCTACAAAAAAGGACGCACCAAGTCCTTTGCTGGGAAAGTGAAAAGAAGCCGCATAATCACGTCAAACAAAACACTATCAAAAACCCTACAGGTAAATGGAGTTCTCTACCCTATTGCGGGCCTTGAAAAGGTTTATCGCTTTTCTAAAATACGGTCCTTTTTTGCAGAGCATAGAGAGTCTACTGTCTTTTCCAGTTCAAGTGAAGTATACAAACAGATAATCCCAATTCTGGACATTTTGAACTGGGGTGGACAGTCTCCTATTCCAGATTTTGAGGACGATGGGCCATCGGGAGGCAAAGGGAAAAAATAGCGGGAATAGCGGCCCACCGTGGGTCAACTAAAAATCGGTTGGGGTGAAGCGATTTGACAATCGATATTGAGAGGCTTTTAGACATGCTGCCCCAGATTGTAATGCTTTTTCTTCCGGGGTGGATATTCGTATGGGTATATCGGTTTATTTCCAGGCGACCATATAAAAAAATTTCGTTTTCTATTGAGATTATTGTCACAAGCTACGTGTTATCTTTGATTATTCCATCACTTCTTTCTCCCATTGATAAGGTTTTTGGGTCCTCCCTAAAGTCATCTCCTACTGCACTGCTATTCGTAGCTTTGATGTTGGGCACCTTTTTGGGCTACCTGCGGGGGCTTCCAAAAGCTGAAAAAATTATCGGAAGCATATTAGGGGTCAGGCTTGAGGAGTCTATATGGGAGGGAATCACGGATATAGAGCGAGGCTGCTACATACAGGTCTTTCTCAATTGTGAAAAAATTACATATAGAGGTATATTTCGAAGGTTTTTCAAGGATGGAAGCGATACCTGGATTGAACTACAAGCATACACCGCATGGACCATCTCGGAACTGCCACGTTCCAAGGAAAATCATGATAGCCCTTTGTACTCCTATAAAAACCGACCGGAGAATATAGTTGCCATAAAAACGAAGGAAATTAACCGTATTGAAATACAGTATTCCAAACAATCAAACAAGATTTGACGCTATTCGCATCTAATTCCAAAGGCATTTTAGCACATATAGCAACAAATAAAGCATAAGGAGGTTGTATTTATGGATGCCGGGTTTTTTCTTTCCATAGCTTCTGGAGCTGCTTGGGATTTTATAAAGAAGGGAGCATCGCTAACAAAAGACGCTCTCAGAAAAAAACTCTCAAAATGGCTTGCAGATGATGTTATCTCAGAAATATACGCTTCTATTGAAAAGGCTCCTCCCTTTTGTCTTGACTCAAAAGAAAAGGTAGAAGCATATCTTAGAATGAACTCAGATTTGATTTCCCGCCTTGACCATACTGCGGGGGAAGTAAACACATGCAACACAATCTACCAGGATGCACATGATGTTTCCGGGGTCATGGCAGGCGTAATCAATGGTCCCGTAACGCAGTACGCCAATGCAGAAATGCCGCGAGAGGCGGGGAGCGAACCGTTCTCCGTTCTTCAGGACTACCTTCGGTCGAGGGCTGTTCAAGTCGTCAAATCGTATTCAGCCATCCGGGATACCCCGCAAGTAGGCGCCTCTGAAGAGGGGGTGCTGTATGTACAGTCAACATTTGTGCCTCCCGTCAAGGAAGTACCGCCAGCCGCATTTGTCATGACCTTGCTTTCTTATATCCCGCCCGAAAATTGGACGAAGTTCGCATCGCATGGAAAGCAGATGAAATTCGTAATTGAGGTGTCTCAAGGAGTGGAGGCAGTTCAGTTACAAATTAAAGACTCTAAGCAAAAGCAGTTTATTGATATCGCTCTCAATACCCAAAACAACAAGGTTGTTTTCTCCAGAGAATTGACTGACCTTGCACCTTTGGATGCTTGGAAAGACGTTGGGGAAATCTGTTTCACCATCTTTTCTGAAAACTGTTCCGCATGGGGGCAGCCTTTTAGCTGTAAAGTTGCTGACTTCTATTTTATCTAGTAGCTTATGCTGGTATAGCAGGTTAAAGGAGAAACAGAACTATGACCAGACCAGGCGGCGCCCCCCTCTTCCCCAGAAAGACAAACCCAGCGAACGCTATCAAGGACACAATGCGGGCGTTCCTCATGGACAAGGGTCAAAAGGCAAATATTCCAGCACTGAAAAGTGATGTTTATGACTTAATCCAAATGACTACCCAAAAGACGTCGGGACAGAGCAAGCAGTATGTGGCAAAGGGCCATATCAATTGGGAGGAACTGGACATGACGTTGATGAGCATTGTCATACGTCAATCTCCCAAAGCTCCCACTCTCTGTTGAGTGAGGGGTATTTTTCTGCTCAGCTGAAAGGGGTTTTGCATGGCACAACTGGCAAGCATGCGTGTCTTTTCAAGGTATCTGCGCAAAAGAAGAATCCTGGCACGGGATATACTTATGCTCCACCGTCCAGCATGGGCTGCTGTTACGCGTGAGATTTTGCTGGACACCCCCTATCTCGCATGGTATACTTAATCTCAGGAAGAAGGTGTTTTCCATGGACCAGGATGCAAATGTCCTACACGACAGCCAATCACAGGCCTATGACGCAGCCTGCAAGCGCGTATTGTCTGAGAAATCCATCCTGGCCTGGATAATGAAAAGCTGCCTGGATGAATACCGGGACTGCTCCATCCAGGAGATTGCGGAAAAGTACATCGAGGGCCAGCCCCAGGTGGGAGAAGTTCCTGTTCTGCCAGACACGGCACCCAGAATCCACGGCCTGGATACGGAGGATAAATCTACTGCTGAGGGCACCGTTCTGTATGATGTGCGCTTTCGGGCCGCAGCCCCATCTGACGGCAAGCCCATCGGCCTCATTATCAACGTTGAAGCTCAGAACAAATACCACACCGGGTATCCCCTGGTCAAGCGTGGCATATACTATTGCAGCCGGATGCTGTCCGCTCAGCATGGAACAGAGTTCATGAATTCCGAATATGGGAAAATCAAGAAGGTCTGCTCCATTTGGATATGCCTGCATCCTCCCAAATACAGAGAAAACACCATCACAAAGTATCGCATAGTTGAGGAAAACCTTGTGGGCGAGGCCCATGAGAATGCGGTGGATTATGATTTGCTGTCCGTGTTTATGGTCTGTGTTGGAGGCCCAGGCAACAAAAATCATACGGGGATTTTACGTTTGTTGGAGGCGTTGTTTTCCGAGTCTCTTCCCCCGGCGGAAAAGAAGAAAATCCTACAAGATGAATTTGACATCAATATGTCACGGGCGTTTGAAACGGAGGTGTCCGAAATGTGTAACTTGAGCCAAGGCGTATGGGAAAAGGGCATGGAAAAGGGCCAGCAGAACGAGTTTGAGCGCAGTGTCCGCAGCATGCGAAAGGCTGGCTTAGACAATACCAAAATCGCTGCCCTTCTTGAAAAGGACCTGACGGTCGTTCAGGCTGTGAAATAGCCATACGATACCAAAAGGCCCAGCGGAGCATCCTCTGGGCCCTCTTCACAATCTGCGTTGGCAGCTCTGACAGAAATACCACGCAGGGGTGATACGGCTGCTGGGTGCCCTGTTTTCGCAGCATATATTAGGAAAGATGATTTAGTCCCCATTTCCCCTTGCCTTCCTGGCAAGGGGAGCCTCTTTTAGTGAAAGGAGCCCCCCTGATTCTTGAAAAACAAACAGCATCATGGTAAAATAGTTAAAAAGTGCATAGATACTCTTCCGAACAAATATCCGGCACATTAAAGGGCAAGCCGTATGTACCGCCGAACCACAATAAGCGGACAGGGTACATTGCGAGAGCAGGTGATGTCCCATGCTATTTTTAGATTCCCTCCCAACCTGGCTAAGCTGGCTCCTCATTATAATTGAAATAATAATAGCCATAGGGTTGCTTTGGGTCTTTTTCAAAGAAAGGGATAAGCATGGAATATGGGGGCAGGTTGGTTCACTACTCGGAATCATTGTTACCGTGATTAGCATGTATCATACGTTGCCAGTTACCAAATATATATTCTCTTTTGCTCCCGTGGAATATCACGGTTCAGGTTACAACGAAGGTTTTTATTACGGGTTCTGGAATGATGGGATGCCGCAGGGATGGGGCCATTTAGAATACAATAATTTCAGTGATGGGGAAACTTATAGCTTAGAGCTTGACGGCCACCAATATCGTGCCATTTATTATGAGGGTGCATTTGACAAAGGATATAGAGTCGGTGAAGGTACAGTATTTTATGAGGGAGGCTACAGGGACGAAGGAACCTTTTATGGAATCTGGTCCGAGGGCAAGAAAGTATTCGAGGGCAAACGCTGGCTGACAAATGATACATATAATGGTTATCGTGAATTAGAGGTGTGGGCAACAGGGCCAATCAATGCGGATGATAAGTGGCTGACGGCTTGGATTAACCACTAGGCAAGCAGTTACGAGGTGGAGATACCATGAGAACGGCCAGCCTAAAATAGTTCTGCTTTTACCATAAGGAGAGAATTATTATGTGCCAAAATCCATCTATTTATGAGTCCAGAATTCTCGCTTTTGTTGATATTCTGGGATTTCAAAACATGATTCAGCAGTCCACTTTTGATTACAAAGAGCAACAGCGCATATTAGACGCAATGAATATTATACACAGCTATAAGACGCTGAATGATAACGGCCTCAATGGAGGGGGCTTAAAAGAGCACGGGATACAGATAACCACTTTTTCAGATAGTGCCATAATTTCCTACCCCATCGACTTTGAGGGAGGTCTATTCCATGTACTCCTGGACTTAATCCATATGCAAATTGATTTATCCAGTCTTGGGATATTCATTCGCGGCGGTATCTCTATAGGGCTTGCTTATCATGACGAATATAATGCCTTTGGCCCTGCAATGAATGAAGCGTATAGGTTGGAATCCACGAAAGCTGAGTCCCCCAGAATCATCCTAACCAGTCAGACACTCTATGATGGAATAAAGGCGTCGGAAAGCCTCCAAAATCCTTACGACATATCCCTGCTGGAGTCTCTAATCAGGCAGGATAAGGCCGATGGCTTCTATTACCTTGACTATCTAAGACAATATCAAGAATTAGATTACCCAGAGTTTGATTATTACCTATGGCTAAACACAATCCGAGACTATCTGGTCCAAAATTTGAATTCCTATCACTCAGATGAAAAAATTTATCCTAAGTACCGCTGGATGCTTGAGTATTGGAATGATGTCCTTAACTCTCCGGGTCTCTCCATCCCCGTGGAAGAGGAAACCAGCGCCGATGAGCGGAAAAGGATAAGAGAAAACTATTCCCGTCTGGTAGTTAAGCCCGAGTATCCCTACCAATAGACAATGAGCAAATGTACGGGGCATAGACCTGTTTGGCACCTTTGGAACATCTGATTTCCTTATGTCCGCTGCCTTTGATTTGGCATGAGAACTCTGCTTAATCAAGGGGCTGTTTGAGGAATTGAACGATATAACATCCGGGAGGAAGGCCGGGAGGAAGGCCGGGAGGAAGGCCGCCAGGAGGGCGTAGAGGCTGG
>OFGA01002778.1_pt1 | contig 10535 bp, 8 predicted proteins | sample 1521471 | NCBI WGS metagenome assembly OFGA01 (sample SAMEA3504086, study PRJEB24116) | mouse gut metagenome | biome: mouse gut; feature: mouse-associated habitat; material: faeces | place: Denmark | collected 2011
AAATCCTGGATATTCCCGTATTTCACGACGACCAGCACGGAACGGCTATCGTCGTTCTTGCCGGCATCATTAACGCTCTCAAGGTAGTCGGTAAGCAGAAAGAAATCTGCAGAGTCATCGTCAACGGAGCCGGAAGTGCCGGCATTGCCATCACCCGGCTGCTGTTAAACTATGGCTTTACCAACATCATCATGTGTGACAGGACCGGTATCATCAATCCAGATACAGAAGGGCTGAATCCCGTACAGCAGAAAATGGCCGAAATGACCAATCCAGGCGCAGAAGCCGGCTCTCTTGCCGATGCCATGAAAGGCGCCGATATCTTTGTCGGTGTATCCGCGCCCAATATTGTAACACCCGATATGGTATCCTCCATGAATCAGGACGCCATTCTCTTTGCCATGGCGAATCCCGTCCCTGAGATCATGCCGGACGCCGCCCGGGCTGCCGGTGCAAGAATCGTCGGCACAGGACGCTCCGACTTCCCGAACCAGATCAATAATGTAGTAGCCTTCCCCGGCATCTTCAAAGGAGCTCTGGAAGGCCGCGCCGTACAGATTACAGAAGAAATGAAGCTGGCCGCAGCGCATGCCATTGCCGGTCTGGTGCCGGAAGAAGAACTGTGCGAAGATAATATCATGCCGGAAGCATTTGACCCGAGGGTGGCTGCAGTGGTGGCCGAAGCGGTGAAGTCGCATATCCGCCGATAAACCTGGTTTTTCATTAAAATTTTTCATTAAAATGGAGCGAAACATGGAGCGAAAACCTCCACAACATTGGCACGGCAGACCATACTATTCTCTGGATGCCTACCTGAAAAATACATATGGTGAAAAGCTGTATAAGATCGCTGTCGATGCCGGTTTCACCTGCCCTAATCGTGACGGCAAACTTGGCACTGACGGCTGCATCTTCTGCTCGGCCGGCGGCAGTGGAGATCATGCGGTCAAAACTGTCCTGCATCCCTCCGTTTCGGAACAGATTGACGCCGGTATCGCCCTGTTCCACCATAAACGTATCGGACAGCGCTATATCGTTTACTTCCAGGCATACACAAATACTTATGGTCCCCTGCCCCATCTGCACTCTCTTTACACAGATGCGCTGCGGGAACCTTCAGTAGCCGGCATCTCTATTGCAACCAGGCCCGACTGTATCACCGGAGATATTGTGACTATGTTGGTCAATTTAAAAGAGGAATTTCCTGACAAATTTGTCTGGATCGAATTGGGACTGCAAACTATCCATGAGAAAACTGCCGTATTAATAAGGAGAGGCTACCCTTTATCCGTATATGACGATTGCGTCATCTTATTACAGCAAGCCCATATACCGGTGATCACGCATATTATTCTCGGCCTTCCTGACGAAACACCTGACGATATGCATGCCACCATTGACCACCTTAATCAACTGGGAACATGGGGTGTCAAACTCCAACTGCTCCATGTACTCCGCGGCACCGATCTTGCCAGGCTGTATGCCCAGGGCCGCTGCTGTCCCTTATCCCAGGAGCGCTACACGGATCTTATTATCTCCTGTCTCGAGCAGCTTTCGCCCGATATTGTAATACACAGACTGACCGGAGATGGCCCGGCGGCACTGCTGCTCGCCCCACTTTGGAGTCTGAACAAGCGAAACGTACTCAACACGCTTCACCACACAATGAAACTGCGCTCTTCCTGGCAGGGGCGGCTTTATGAAAGGTCTTTTCCATGAATCACGATCAACTGGCTCTCTATAACAAACTGCTTGTACTGTATATGCTCAACCGGGTTTCCTTTCCATTGACCCAGGCTCAGATTTACGATTTTCTGCTGGAGCGGAATTATGTCAATTTCATGAATCTGCAGCGTGCGATCACCGAATTGGTTGATACCGGTTTCGTACTGGCCAACTCCAAACATAACCGCACTTATCTCACAATCACGGCGGAGGGCCAGGAGACACTCTCTTTCTTCAAAAACCGAATCGACACTTCCTTCAAGAAAGAGATCGATGAATTTTTTAACAGGAACCAATTTAAACTGCGCAATGAGACTTCTGTTCTGGCAGATTATAACAAAACTTTTTCCGGTGATTATGAAGTACGTCTGGCCGTAAAAGAAAAGGACGCTACAGTAGTGGAAGTCACTCTGTCCGTCCCCAATGAAGAAGCCGCTGAAACAGTCTGCACCAACTGGCACAGGAAAAATCAGAATATCTATCAATATCTGGTGGAGCAGTTATTCTAACCGTCCATAACCCGTATCGTCATACCACCGTAACCGGAAGTAAATGTTCAAAAACATATACAAGTTTCAGGATCAATGTTTTGAGATCACTTCTCCCCAGTTACTGATACCGATAACCCGCAGGGCAAAATCCGTATATTTGGCGGATTCTGCCGTATCCACATACTTAAACGCATTGTAGATGGATTTGCGGCCGCCGCCCAGAGTATTGATCCCCAGCGCCAGTCCCTGTGCCAATTCCACCGGTGCATCTGTCTGTCTGGAAAACAACATACTGTCAATGTACCGATTGGACTCTATGATCTTATAGGCATACACAAAGGAAGCCGCCTGCAGATCCTGCCCGGCAGAAGATGTATAGCCCATCTCACTCAGAATCACATGTCTCACCTCTCCGGACTCCGTCAGAAAGTCTTCTTTCTGCAGATAATCTGTCAAAACATGAATATTCTTGATCGTAATCACCGGCGTAGTCTCTGAATTCAATACATAAGAACCGGACTTGCCACTGGTACTCCACGCCTTGGCACTGGTCAGCGGGTAATTATACGGATGCTGTGCCACACCCCAGTCTATGTTCCCGTCTTCCTTAATATTTCTGTTAAATTCATCCAGAATCTGTTTCGAACCAAAGCCGCCGTTGGAATACAGGCTCTTGACCCACTGCTGGTCCAGCGAAATATAGACCCTGGCGTTACCGTTGATACTGAGAATGGCGTTATAGAAAATGCGGAAAGCCTTCGCATACTCCTCCACGTAAGCCTCTGTCTCCATATATTCTATGTAGTTCCATTCCTTTCTGGCATTGATCTCGTTGCCGATCACCCAGTTCATAACCTTACCATGTCCGGTACCCGCATACCGATTCGCCAGGAAGGAAGCTATGGCCGCTATATATTCCGTTCCCTCTTTATCCGTAGCATTAAACGCATAGTAAGGCGCATTGCCGCCTCCGGAACGTGCCTTTGGATGGATCAGCTCCATATAACCCGGATGAATATCATTTAAGATAATAGCCGTCGTGATAATACCTTTATTCGTCAGGGTTGAAAAGACATAATCGTATTCCGCTATGACCTGACCGTTAAAGGCATAGCTTCTTCCATTATAGGTATAGTAAACCGTTGGATAATAAGCATTGCTCGTATTGCCGAGGATTCTGCTGAGCGGAATGTTATAAGCAGCGTGCTTCACTCCCAGATCATCCAGTTCCGATCCCCGTAACTTCTCCGGATCCACCAGAAGCCCTTTCTTGGAGGACGTATTTCCAAATGAAGGACTGTACCTGGCTATGGCTTCCGGATTCGTAATATGCCGTGGCTTACTGATGGCCATAAATTCGCCGTCTTTCTTCACCGCCACAACAAATTTGGAAAACAGCCTGGAGTTAACACTGTTGTAATTTAGATTGACTGAAAAAGTCAAATCAACATCTTTCTGATCCTCTATAATATATTCATCATCCGTTATTCCATTCTCATATGCCTTTTCCTCAAACAAATAGTAGTAGCCGTCATCACTGACCGCCAGCCCCTGCGCAGACATCGTCACATCTATTTTACCAGTCTCCGTATTGATCACACAACTTTCGATTGTGGCAAAATCAGCCGCGTTTGCTTCCGTCAGCTCAACCTCCGGCGGCCTGTTCCTCACACCGTCAATCACAAAACGAGCAGCGTCCGTAAGCGCCTTGGAAATTCCTTCTCCGGCATGCTTCTTTACGCGATCCTTCTTATGCCGCCAAACGCTGTACTCTGTCATGGCCACCGCCTCAGTATGGACCATCGCCTCTACCGCCGCATCCGCTGCCGCCAACTGCTCCAGATAATGACGTATTCCCAGAAAAGAACCCGCCCCGCCTAAAAGAACCACCGCCGTCACAATCCCCGCGATCATAAAGAGACGCTTTCTTCCCCTGGACTCTTTCTTTGTCCCGTCAGTCTCTTCAATGACATAGGTTTCTTCCACCGTAATAGTCCGCTCTACTGCCCCTCTGTCATTTACCGTTACCGACTCTTCCAGCTTCACCGATTCCTCCAGCACCCTGCCCTTTTGCTTCTCGGCCTTGATCCTGGCTTTTTCTTTTTTCAACTGTTCTTTCTGGCGTCGTTTCTTTGCCTTGGCTTTCTTCTTGTTCTCGGCAACTTTCGCTTTATCGATGATCCGCTTTCTCTTTTTCTTCTTTTTTACAGGCGCACCTGTGCCACTCCCTGCAATTGCCTTCTTACTGCCGGATGCACGTCCACCTCCGCTGCCATCCGGATCCTGCTTATTTTCACTTTCCTCAATCTCATTATGATCCTGGATTCTCTTGTCATCGTTACCATTATTCAGTATCATGTGCCGCTTCTTCCTTTATACGTTTCATATGCTCTCTGATCTTCGCCTCATAGCCGTTTCCTGTAGGCCGATAAAATTCTTTGCCGTTCAGCTCATAGGGCAGATACTGCTGTTTCACATAGTGGTTCGGATAATCGTGGGCATATTTATAACCTGTCCCATGCCCCAGCCTGGCTGCCCCTTTATAATGTGCATCCTGCAGATGAGTCGGTATGGGAAGATTCCCCGTCTGTCTGACCGCCTCCGACGCCTGAAAGACCGCATTGCAGGCGGCATTGCTCTTAGGCGCACAGGCCACATAGGAAACTGCCTGGGACAGAATTATCTGCGCTTCCGGCATGCCCACTCTCTCAACTGCCAGCGAAGCATTGACCGCCACGCACAATGCCATGGGATCTACATTTCCCACATCCTCCGACGCACAGATCATAATACGTCTGGCAATAAAGGTTACACTCTCACCCGCATTCAACATGCGACTCAGATAGTAAACTGCCGCATCCGGATCAGAACCGCGCATACTCTTGATAAATGCCGAGATGGTATCATAATGACTGTCCCCCGACTTATCATACCGTAACACTCGTTTCTGAATACATTCCTGGGCCACCGCCAACGTGATATGTATCTTGCCGTCTTCACTCCGCTTAGTCGTCATAATGCCCAGCTCCACCGCATTCAACGCATGTCTGGCATCACCGCCGGACAGCTCCGCCAGGAAATTGACGGCATCTTCCTCGATCACCGCATCATAAGCACCCATTCCCTTCTCCTTGTCGTACACCGCCCGGTGGAGAAGCATCTTGATATCTTCAATAGATAACGGATGCAATTCAAAGATGATGGAACGGGAGATCAATGCCCCGTTCACCTCGAAATACGGGTTCTCCGTGGTCGCTCCGATCAGGATCAAAGTGCCGTCCTCCACGAAGGGAAGCAGATAGTCCTGCTGGCCTTTATTAAAGCGATGGATCTCATCGATAAAAAGTATGGTCTTCTTCCCATACATACCGCGCAGTTCCTTCGCCTTCTCCACCACCGCTTCCATGTCCTTCTTGCCGGCAACGGTGGCATTGATCTGCGTAAACTCGGCGCTGGTAGTATTGGCGATCACTCTGGCCAGAGTTGTCTTCCCCGTACCGGGCGGTCCGTAAAAGATGATCGAACTTAATTTGTCTGCCTTGATCGCACGATAGAGCAGCTTATCTTTTCCTATGATATGCTGCTGTCCCACCACCTCATCTAACGCAGCTGGCCGCAGCCTGGCCGCCAATGGAGATTCTTTCTCCTGGTTTGTGCTCCGCATATATTCAAATAAATCCATAATATAGGTCCCATATCCTGTCTGTATCTATATGTTGTGGTTAGTGCTTAAATGCCTGATTTTAGGGCACATATTGCTTTCTATCATACCATTTTATGTCGGAAACCGCAACTTCCACTTTAGCCCTTTTTAATCTTTATCGCAAGGAACAGCTATTATTTTGGATGCGTTACAGTCTGCGGCCGGTCAGGTCGTGAACTGTATCAATGGACAAAAAAAGGAAGAAGGAAGCCTCTACCCCTTCTTCATCATATTTTCGATATAAGTATCACTTTTTGCCGTCGCTTCCACCCAGCCAGGACGGAAACCGCTCCGGATCGCATTTCTGACGGATTTCACATTAGACCAGGCGGCACAGTAAAACGGAACAAAACCGCGTTCAAAAGTCTCTCTGGCAAGTCTGTTCGTGAGTGCCGACGCAATCCCCTGTCTTCTGTATTCCGGCAGAACATCCACACCGATCTGCCACATGGTATCGCAATCCGCTGAACAGCCGGCCAGACCCACCAGCTTTCCATTATGAAAAGCTCCTGCCCCCAGCCTGTCCAGATGTTTTCGATCCGCGCACAAGGCATTTTTCCACTCCGGAAGGTACAATGCTGAAAATTCATCCGCCTCCATCATTCTAATTTCCAGGTCTCCGTTACAACCCTGATCATAACGAAATACCGCATCGATATCCGGAAGGAAATAATCCGCCATAAAGCAGATCTGCGCCCCCACTCTCTCCAGTATCCTGTTCAAAGGATATATTCCCGGTGTCTCGAAACAGTTCTCGATCGCAGACACACGATCAATCAGACGCGCAATCTCCGGAAGCAGATCCTCCCGGCCCGTGACCACAATATTCGTACCATAAGACACCAGGTTGCAGATATGTGGCAGTTCAAGATATCTTCTGGCCCGGTCGGACGCCGCCGACACATGCACATTACTGCGCGTTGACAAAAAATCCTCCGGTGCACAACAGCAGTCATAGGCCGACTGCTGAAGAGCAATTTTCATGATCGTATTATTATCCATAACTTATTATTCATAATAGCATAGTATTATGATGAAATTATAAATAAATTGTGAACATTCGCCAAAGGGTCCAAAATATCAGCGGCTATTCGCAGCTCGGAAGCCGTTCATAGCAATTTACCAAAAACTGTTCATACCGCGCCGCGTCGATACGGCTTACATTGGTCTCCATGTACACGCCGTCCTCGCGGTATTCCGTGCAGTGTACGACAGCATTGTCGTTCAGATAAGAAACCACATCCCCCCTCTGATACGGAATGATAAATGCACAGTCCTGATAGCGTTTTGACAGCTTTCCCGAGATTAGCGTCATGAGCGCATCTATGCCGCTCTGCGATTTTGCAGACAGATACAGCCTGTCATCTCCCTGTATTGTCGCAAATGTTCCCATGCCGCACAAATCTGCTTTATTATACGCATAGATCATCGGAATCCGCTCTGCGCCGAGATCCTTTAAGGTCTCCTCTGTCACACGGATGTGCTCAGTATAATTCTCGTCGGAGTAATCAATCACTTGTATCAGCAAATCTGCCTCCCGCACCTCCTCCAATGTAGAGCGGAATGCCTTCACCAGATTGTGAGGAAGGTTGGAGATAAACCCTACTGTGTCAGACAGCAAAAAGTCATTCTGATCAGGCGGCGTGATTCTTCTGACGGTGGTATCCAATGTGGCAAACAGCATATCCTCCTCATATACCATTTTCTCCCCCTCACCATCATACGCTGACAGCATTGCATTCATTACCGTAGATTTCCCTGCATTGGTGTATCCCACCAGCGCCACCCTCGGAATCCCCGAAGCAGCGCGCTTTTTGCGCTGTGTTTCCCGCTCTCCTGAAATTTTTTCCAACTCCCTGCGCATGGTTGTGAGCCGCTGTTCAAGTCTCCGTCTGTCCAACTCCAGCTTTTTCTCCCCGGCGCCCTTATTGCTCATCGCACCGCTGGCGCCGCCCTGTCTTGACAGGGCATCATGGAGTCCTACCAGCCGCGGCAGCATATACTGTAACCGCGCCACCTCCACTTGCAGCTTTGCCTCTCTTGTTTTTGCCCGCGCGGAAAAAATTTCCAGGATCAGCGTTGTTCTGTCCATGACTGGACAATCTAAATCCCTGCTCAGATTTCGAAGCTGTATCGGTGATAATCCGTTGTCAAATACAACCAAGTCCGCCTCCAGCGCCCTGACCATCTCGCGAACCTCCTGCACTTTTCCTGCACCAATATAGGTCGCGGTGTTCGCACTCTCCATGTTCTGCTCGATACGTCCCACGGGTTCCATGTCACACGCCTTCACCAGACTGGCCATCTCCTCCATAGCAAGGTCAAAGTGCTGGCTTTTATGTTCGGTTGTAAAATTCACACCCACAATTAATACTTTGTCCATCGTTCCCTCCGTACTCTTTGATAGTCTCCAGAAGCCGCGAGACTATTTTGTTCAAAATAATGTATTTTCATACATTTCCAATATATTACCGCGCGAAATTCCTATATAGCGTATGTATCTTTAGTATAATACTTTGCGGCTGGTTTTTACACCTCTTTCTCAATTTTTTACTATTATTTTATCGCACAATAAAGAAAGCTTTTTCCGGCAGCAAATTGGGAGGATACTGCCATGAAAAAGCTTTCTTCAAAGGATTACTATATTGAAAAAGAGTTAAGTGAAAAGCATTCACTTGAATGCCGCATTTATAATGCTCATTCGCAATTGAATTATCACGAATCTATAAATAATATACTAAATTGTCAGACAATTGTCAATAGTTTATGTAAATTTTCTCAATTTAATATTCTTTTATTTTTTTATTAAGTACATCCCATTTGCAGCTTACCCTCCCTGCTAATTCAATTCTTATAATGGATTCACAAACTCATACTAGACTCTTTACTGTCTGTATTCATATGCAAAGACCTTGGTGTGTTAAAATGTGTGTTATTGTGCTCTTGACCTACTGAACCAATAAAGATGTAGTTGCAATACAAAATTTACATTGAGGCAGGAGTAATAAAATCAGTATAAAATTTTATTTGAGTTATACATTCATTGTTTTTCAGGCAATTTGCCTGTAGTGTGATAGAATAGTGTCTCACTTATCAAGTGAAGAAATTGTCACAAATCAATTGGTAAGTGTGGACAATAGAACAGAGACCCACAGAGAGTAGTGTCCTATCTATTCATCACTGTAGGATTGGGAAAAGCCCTCTCCATGTCTGCTCATGGTAAATCCCTGAAAACCACTGAGGAAGTGGCTCTTCAGATCCTCTTGCTTTGCCAGTTTGGGGTTGGAACTGTGGCCAATGTCTTTCTGTTTGTCCATAATTTCTCTCCAGTCTTGACTGGTTCTAAACAGAGGCCCAGACAGGTGATTTTAAGCCACATGGCTGTGGCCAATGCCTTGACTCTATTCCTCACTATATTTCCAAACAACATGATGGCTTTTGCTCCCAAAACTCCTCCAACTGAACTCAAATGTAAATTAGAATTCTTCAGTCACATGGTGGCAAGAAGCACAAACTTGTGTTCCACCTGTGTCCTGAGTATCCATCAGTTTGTCACTCTTGTTCCTGTTAATAGAGGTAAAGGTAAACTTATACTCAGAGCAAGTGTCCCAAATTTGTGGAATTATTCCTGCTACAGTTGTTGGTTTTACAGTGTCTTAAGTAACATCCACATTCCAATTAAGGTCACTGGTCCACAGATAACAGACAATAACACTGACTCTAAAAGCAACTTGTTCTGTTCCACTTCTGGATTCATTGTAGGCATTGTCTTCTTGCAGTTTTCCCATGATGCCACATTCATGAGCATCATGGTCTGGACCAGTGTCTCCATGGTACTTCTCCTCCATAGACATCGCCAGCGAATGCAGCACATCCTCACTCCCAATCAGAACCCCAGAGGCCAAGCTGAGTCCAGAGCAACCCATACTATCCTGATGCTGGTGGTCACATTTGTTAGCTTTTATCTTCTAAATTGTATTTGTATCATCTTTCATGCCTTTTCTATACATTCTCGTCTCTTCATAAGGCTTGTCAGTGAGGTTCTGGCTGCAGTCTTCCCCAGTATCTGCCCCTTACTGTTGATCTTCAGAGATCCTAAAGATCCTTGTTCTGTGCTCTTCAAATGTTGAAAACAAGAGCCCCTAAATACTGCCAAATACAGAAGACACCTTCACTAATACCATTAAGTACTTTATTCCATAAATATGTTTTCAACATTTTGTATGAACAAGGTGTGGTGCTCACTGCTGTAATTTTAAAAGAATAAGGCTATACTCATTTGTTGATGTGAAATGATTTCTGGTTGGAATCTGACTGACATGGTAAGTGAGTTATTCACTACCCTCTGTACTTTTGTATATAACTGCCTCCTGCTGCAGGCTGGTCTAAAACTGATGCAACCTATCTTCCCTAAACAGTTTAATGTGTTAAATGGTCCTGATCAAACTGATACTCTCGCTCCGTCTTAGTTGATACTTCAAACTTCGGACAAGAACAGAATCCCTCTCTATATTTCTCTATCTGAACAAATGAGGATGCATTGTTATGATTAAGTATTTTCAAGGATGATATTTATATAAATAGTAAATATATTGTATGTCATTCCACTTTAGTTA
>OFGA01002779.1_pt1 | contig 10532 bp, 10 predicted proteins | sample 1521471 | NCBI WGS metagenome assembly OFGA01 (sample SAMEA3504086, study PRJEB24116) | mouse gut metagenome | biome: mouse gut; feature: mouse-associated habitat; material: faeces | place: Denmark | collected 2011
GGAGATCCTGGGAAATTTAGGAAAGAACATTGATGTGGTGGGAGGGATTTTTGACGAAACCATGCTGGAGCTGCGGCGCTGCGCGGGACTGGAGCTGTCCCGTGAGCCCTTTTGCTGCGCGGTTTCCATTCACCACAGGCTAGCGGAAAAGGACAGGCTTAAGCCGGAAGACCTGTATGGGGAAAACCTGATGCTTATGCGCCGGGATTGGAGCCATTATGTGGACCGGCTTCGGGACGACATCTGGCAGAACCACAGCCGGATCCATATTGTGGACTTTGATTTTTACAGTATGGAGGCTTTTAACCGATGTGAGAACAGCAATGACGTTCTGCTTGCCATACCGGGATGGGCCAGCGTACATCCGCTTTTGAAGGTGATCCCGGTGGAATGGGAACACAGCATTCCCTTCGGCCTGCTCCATGCTCCCCAGCCTTCCGGGATCGTGAAACAGTTTCTGGAGGCAGTGAAGGCGGCGGTACAGTAATTTGTGTCTGCTTTATAGTACGGCCGGGAACGGAGGCTTTCATCTCTGAGCTGAATGCAGGGGGAATGGATTAAGCAAATAGAAAATGATCAGGAAAGGAACCGGATACCGAAGGTATTTCGGTTCTTTTTTTGTCCCGATTTTCCGAATGAAGTTATAACCATTAAGTATCAACTGATGAACAAAGGGAGACTTCTCCTCATGGTCCGCCTTATTTATAATTGATACAGGTAAGGGGACGCAATAACAGGAAGGAATGGTGAAGGGTGAACAATTTTATTTTTGAAAACGGGACAAAGGTATTTTTCGGGAGAGGCTGTGTGAAAGAATACCTGGCCTGTCTCACAAAGGGATATGGGGATACGGTCATGCTTGCCTATGGAGGCGGTTCAGTCAAAAAGAACGGGGTCTATGATGAAGTGACTGCCATTTTAAATGGGGCGGGAAAAGAGGTTGTGGAGTTTCCAGGCATAATGGCCAATGTCACCTATGCCAAAGTCCTGGAAGGAGCGGAAGTTGCCAGAAAACATCATGTGGGGCTGATCCTTGCTGTCGGCGGCGGTTCGGTGATGGACTGCTGCAAAGCAATCTCCATGACTGTCCGGTATGAGGGGAACCTATGGGAAAACTTCTGGGCAAGGCCCGGAATCTTTGACTTTGAGCCTTTGCCTCTTGGGGTGGTGGCTACGGCGGCGGGAAGTGGAAGCGAATGCAATGGAAGATCAGTCATTACCAATGAAGCGTTAATGGTGAAGACCGGGCGGGACTATCCTAAATGTAATCCGAAGTTCGCCCTCATGGACCCGGTTTATACTTACAGCATTCCCCAATTCCAGATGATATGCAACGGATTTGCCGTCCTTTCCCATATCATGGAGAGCTATCTTGGTGGGCCGGATGAGGACAATGTTTCGGACGACCTTGCCGAGGCCCTTATGAAAAACGTGATCCGCAGTCTTCGCAGAGCAGTCAGGAATCCGGAGGACTATACGGCCAGAAGCAACCTTATGTGGGACGCGGCGATGGCGGAAAACCGGATCATCAAGCTGGGAAAGCGGACGGATTTCCAGTGCCACCAGATGGAGCACCAGCTGGGCGCTTATACGGACTGCAACCATGGCGCTGGGCTTGCGGTGCTGCACCCGGTCTATTACCGCCACATCTTTCAGGACGGACTTGCAAAGTTCAAGCGGTTTGCCGAGAATGTATGGGGCATTTCCGGAGAGGGGAAGACGGACGAGGAAACTGCCCGTGCCGGCATCGATGCGCTGGAGGATTTCATTTTGGAGATCGGCCTGCCCGTGACCCTGCGGGAACTGGGCGTGGACGAAAACACGGATCTGAAAGCGATTGCGGATTCCTGCGGGATAGTTCCCGGCAGCTATAAGAAGCTGACACAGGAAGAGATCCTGGGGATATTCCGGGAATGCTATTAAGAGATTGGATAATCTGGAGAAAGGGACAAGTGTGAAGGAAATCACTAAGCTCGAAAAGACCTCGCCAAGTGATTTCAAGCTTCACACAGAAGAATGCCAAGAACAGGCATTCTTCACGGATTGTTTGTGCCGCCGTCGGCGGCATGTCTGGAAGGGGTTAATTCGTATGGAAAGCAAAGTGTTGGAGACGTCAAAAAGATTCTGGGATGTAATGGAGCATGCGGACGAGGCAGGGATGCGAGAGATTGCGGATCCCGCCTGCCAGTTCGTCCATATCGGGGTCACGGCAGGGCTGGACCAGGAAATCCTTTTTTATACAGAAGGCCTCTTCCGGCCCACAGAAGTAAAGATGAATTCACAAAAGGCAGCCCTGTTTCAGGATACTGCGGTGGTGCTGACAGACTGCAATTACTCTCTGCTCCTGGACGGGCAGGAAACAACACATCATTTTGCGGTGACGGAGGTCTATATCCTGCGGGATGATAAATGGAAACTGATTCAGTTTTCCTTTACGGCTCTTGTCTATTGAATGGCATGGAGAGACGGAACACAAACGGGAACGAAAGGACGGGGAGGCGGATCATGAGAAAAATGACAGCTGTCCTCACGGGTGCGCTGATGATTTTTACACTGGCCGCCTGTGGGAAGGAGGAGGCGCCATCTTTGCCGGGAGAAAGCACAGAACTGGGCGGAAGCGCAGAATCAGACAGGAGCGCTGGAGCAGACAGTGCGGCTTCCTCTGCGCAGGAGGATCCGAAAGAAACGGAGGGAGCATCGGCGGATATGGGAGACGGACAGACAGAAAAGAATCCAGGCAGCCATGCAGGCGCTGCTGATGAGGGCGATAAGACGAATCTGAGCGGAACGGTACCGGAGGAGCTGGAATATATACCGGCTGAATATAACAGCCCCTCGGAACATCCGGGGACGCTGGAAAAGCTGACCTATCAGACGTGGGAATCCTTTTCCTATGAGGAGCAGGCCCAGGAACTGACAAAGGAGGCATGGGTCTACCTGCCCTATGGCTATTCGGAAGAGCAGAAATATAATGTGTTCTATTTAAGCCACGGCGGCTGGAGCAATGAGACGACGATTATGGGGACAGACCAAAGCCCTCGCTCCTTTAAGCATGTGATCGACCATGCCATAGAGGACGAGAAGATACAGCCCCTGATCATCGTCCTGCCCACCTACAACAATACGAGCAGCGGGGACAGCGGGGATTACAGCCTTGCGCTCCTGCTGACGGACCGGTTCCATAACGAGCTGGTGAATGACCTGATTCCGGCGGTGGAGGGCAGGTACAGCACTTACGTGGAAGATACCTCCCGGGAGGGATTGATGGCATCCCGGGACCACAGAGGGTTCGGCGGCTTTTCCATGGGCTCCGTCAACACATGGTGCACTTTCCGGTATGCCCTTGATTATTTCCGGTACTTTATGCCCATGAGCGGAAGCTACTCCACAGACGGCGGATACATGGCGGAGCTGGTAAAGGAATCCGGGCATGACCCTGACGATTTCTTTATCTTCGCGGCCTCCGGCACGGACGACTTCGCCTACAGCGCTTTCAGGTCGCAGATCATGGCGATGGGGAGCGTCCCGGACGGCACGTTCCGCTTTGCCGACAATGAGGCGGACGGGAACCTGTCGTTCCTGGAACGGAAAGGCTATGTCCATGATGCCACGGCTTCTGAGGAATATACCTACAATGGGCTGTGCTTTTTCTGGAATGGGGCGCAGTGAGGTGAGGGAAAAAGAGCCGGGAGAATGGCAATACAGCAGGAAACGGCGGGGCAGCTGAATGTATGCCGCATACAGGCAGCATAGACAAAACGGCAGGCAGGTGAAAGGGATGGAGACAGGACGGGAGAAGGCGGAGGAAGCCCTTGCCCATGTGCAGCGGGTGGTCCTGGGGAAGAAAAAGCAGATTGAGGAGATTTTTCTGGCGTTTCTGGCGGACGGGCATGTGCTCCTGGAGGACATCCCGGGGGTGGGGAAGACCACGCTGGCGAAGGCCTTTGCCCGGGTGCTGGGCCTGGACTACAGGAGGATTCAGTTCACGCCGGACGTGATGGCGTCGGATCTGACGGGATTCTCCGTATACAGCCGGGAAAAGGAGGAGTTCGTGTACCAGCCGGGGAACGTGTTCTGCAGCCTGCTGCTGGCGGACGAGCTGAACCGGACCTCGCCCAAGACCCAGTCCGCCCTTCTGGAGGTCATGGAGGAGCGGCAGTGCACTGTGGAGGGAGTCACCAGAAAGATTCCCAGCCCATTTTTGGTGATTGCCACGCAGAATCCCCTGGGGAGCGCCGGGACATGGGGGCTTCCGGAAGCGCAGACGGACAGGTTCCTGATCTCCCTGTCCATGGGGTATCCTGACCTTGAGAGCGAGCTCGCCCTGATAAAGGGGGAGGGAGGCGGCAGGGAGGCTGAAAGGCTGCCGGCTGTGCTGGACAGCGGGACACTGCTTGGGATGCAGGAGGAGGTCCGCCGGGTGCGCATGGGGGACAAGGCGGCCCGGTACCTGCTGGAGCTGGTCACTGCCACAAGGGAGCATCCCCGGCTGCGCAGGGGGGCAGGCCCCAGGGCGTCCCTTGCGCTGGCCGGGATCGCCAGGGCCGCCGCGTGGATGGCCGGGAGGGACTATGTGGTCCCGGAGGATGTGAGGGAGCAGTTCGGCTATGTGGCAGGGCACCGGATTGCTGTAGAGGCAGGGCCGGGGCATTTGACAAAAGAGCAGATTGTTGATGAAATAATAAGCAATATCAAACTGCCCTTTGTTTAGGAGGAGTTCAGTAAAAAAATTTGAAAGGGGGAACCATGTCCATGAAAAGAATGCTTTTTCTTTCGTTTTCCCTCTTTCTGGTATACATGGCCGGAATGTACCGGTATCCGGCCCTGATGGCGCTTGGAGTGGGACAGGCGCTTTTTTTGCTGTTCCTGACTGTCCAGAACCGTGTTTGCGGGAGGCGGATGCAGGCGGCTTTCGAGCGGGAGGCCGTGGCGGCGGTAAAGGGGGAGCCGGTTTCCTGCGGGCTGGCCCTGAAGCATGGCGGGAAGCTCCCCCCGGGCGGCATGGGATTTCTGATACGGTACGGCTATGGGGAGAGAAAGCGGCGGAAACGGCTGTATGGAGACGGCGGGGAGGCGGTATTTCGGATCCGGCCGGAATATTGCGGGGCGGTCCGGCTGCATCTGGAGGCTTTCTGGGTATACGATTATTTTTCCCTGGGGAGGGTGAGGAAAAAGGCGTCCCATGAAATGCGGGTGATGGTCTTTCCTGGGGAGCAGGCGCTGGACATCCGGAGGACGGCCATGGCAGGGAACCGGAGGCAGACCCGGCAGGAGCTGCCCCGCCATCCGGAGGCGGAGGGGTCTTTCAGGTGAGGGAATACAGGAAAGGCGATTCCGCCAGGCATGTCCATTGGAAGCTGAGCGCAAGGGCAGGGCAGCCGCTGATAAAAGAACAGGAACAGGAGAAGCGGCGGCAGGCTGTGCTTTGTCTGGATTTGGAGGGACACGGGGAGGCGGGGCAGCAGGTTCTATGAACTGCTGTCGGCTACGGTCCTGGGGCTTCTGCGGGAGCGGGAGGAGGTCCTGGTGAACTGGCGGGATGGAGCGCTGGGGACGGCATCCATGGAAATCACGCAGGATTCCCAGTGCAGGGAACTGCTGTCCAGGCTGTACCTGACGGAGGAATCCGGAGGGAGCTTTCCCGCGGAGAGGGATACGGATTTCGTCCTCGGCATGGGGCTTGGGCTGTTCCAGGGGGACAGGGAGCTGCACCGGTTTTCGGGAGAGGGGCTGGCAGAGGAGCTGGGGAAAGTGAGGATCCTTGCCGGGGGATGATATATGCAGAGATGTCGTATGGAGCCGGGAACGGAGAAACATATAGCCTTTCGGAATCCTTTACCGGAAAATGGTGCTTTTCAATTCGGATTATCCGTAAAAGACGGCGGAAACAGTTGAACTGGAATTGAGCCGCTTCTTTTAAGCGGCGATACGAGCAAAAAGAGAAGCGTTTTCGAGCAGTTTGTGTCAGCAAACCGGAATTTGAAAGGAGTCGGGAAAGGTGGCTCAAGAGATTCCGAGAGTAATAAACATGTAATCGGAGGGCTGCGGGGGAAGGAAATGGGCAGGAAAGAGATACGGTTTTTGGACGATGACAGGGAGGAAGGGACAGGGAGAGGCAAAAAAAGCCGGCTCCTGGCAATCCTGCAAAGGCTTCAGATATTTTCCTGTCTTCTGGCCGAGGGTGCCCTGATTGTGGGGGCCCTGTACGGAAGGAAGCTGAATGCGGTGGTTCTGGGAGGGCTTGCGGCGGCGCAGACTGCCCTGTGGGTATGGCTGCACTGGAAGCCAGGGGAGAGCATCCTTGGCAGGAAGAAAAGGCCGGGATATGGCAGGGAAAGGAGCGTCCCCATCGGAATCGGCCTGTGGGCGGTTACATTCCTGGCGCTGGCGGCAGTCCTGTTCCGGCCGGCAGCCTGGTATGAGGCGGTATACCTGGCAGAGGGGCATGTGGATGCCATGCTGCGCGGCCCTGGCAGCGGGAGCGGGCTGTCCTCTGCAGGGAGGATCAACAGGGGGAACCTGTACCGGACCGGGGAAGTGAGGCTGGAGCTGGAAGCGGCCCAGGCGCCCGCAGAGCCCCTCTATCTGCGGGGATTCTCCGGCGGGGACTATGTGGGGAACGGATGGGAGGCGGCCGACGAGGAGGCGCTGTTCGTCGAGATTGCCGATATTCTGGACTGGAAGGAATGGATCGGGATGATCGGGGGGATGTACTATAGCATGTACTTCGTCCTGAATTTCGACATGGACGGAGAAGGGGCGGAGAGGCAGCTTTGTATCGCGCATCCGGACGGAGACTACAGCAGCATCTACACTCCTTATTACAGCAGGAGCAGATGGTACTGGAGGGGAAGGGAGGGCGACCGGGAAGAAGGATATGAGTGCGAATATTATGAGAGGAAGGATATGGGGATTGTATGGGACGGAGAGACTCGTTTGGGAGAGGCAAGGGAATGGTACCGGTCGCTGCAGGGAGCCTGTCTGGAGGTAGTGGAGGATGCCTATACCCGGGTGCCTGAGGAGCTGCTTCCCAGGCTGGCGGCGTTTGCGGAGGAGAATCCCCGGGAGGGCCTGGAGGAGGTCACGGCGTTTATCGGGTATGCCCTGCAGGATATGGCGTCCTATACGCTGACGCCGGGCAGGCCGCCCGTAAACGAGGATATCGTGGAATATTTCCTGTTCGACAACGGAGAGGGATACTGCCAGCATTTCGCGGCGGCGGCCACGCTGCTCTACCGGCTGTACGGCATCCCGGCCCGCTATGCTTCCGGCTATCTGGTGCAGCCCTCTGATTTCAGGCTCCAGGACGGGACATGGAGGGCGGAGGTCACGGACATGTCGGCCCATGCGTGGACGGAGATCTTCCTGGAGGATTACGGCTGGACGCCGGTGGAGGTGACGCCTGTGGCGGACGGGCAGCTGGCCATATCCTATCCGGGGCTGGACAGCGATCTGCTCCGGAGCCTGACAGAACGGGAGCGCCTGGGCGGCGGGGCGGAGAAGGGCCCTGCAGGCAGGGACAGGGAAGCGGAGGAGGCATGGGATGAGGGATATTCCGTGCTTTTTGACATGGGGGAGCACCGGGATCTCTGGCTGGTCTCGGGCTCCTGCCTGTTCTGCTTTGTGCTGTTTGGCCCCGTTGCCCTGGATGACCGGAGGCTGCGGCACCGGGACAGGCTCTGGCAGGCGGACTGTAAGGAAGTATATGCGGGGATGATGGGGCTGCTGCATGCTGCGGGATATTTTCCGGACCTGCAGGGCTGGGAGAGGGAGTTCCCGGAGAGGGCGGCGGAAGCCTTTCCGGAGCTGGCCAGGGAGGAGCTGTGCAGGCAGCAGAAGATTGTGATGAGGGATGTCTATGGGGAGATCCTGCCGGGGGAAGAGGAGGCGCAGTACGTCCGGTGGATGTATTTCAGGATGGCGGAGGCGGTTCTGGGCAGGATGAAAGGATGCCGCAGGCTGCTGTTCCGATACTGGAAAGGGTATTAGGAGCGGAAGAGCGCGGCTGTGGCATAGGAAACCTGGGGATAGCGTACAGCGGGAAGTAGTTATAACCCAAAGGTATAAATATATGAACAAAACGAGACTTCTTTGGGAGGTGTGTTTTGGTATATGATAGATTACAGAAAGCAGGAGAGCTTTTGAAAGCCCGTCAGTCAGCGGCGGAATAAAAGGTTTCTGTCGCTGGCCAGGGGAAAACAACAAAAAACAGGAGGAAATTATGATGAAAAGATTTGGTTGGAAGAAAGCGGCGGCGTTATGGATGGGAATAGTGATGGCCGCCAGCCTTGCGGGATGCGGCAGCCAGGGAGGCGACGGCCAAAGGCCGGGAGAGGGCTCGTCGGAGACCAGACAGGAGAGCGTGGCATCAGAAAGTGCGGAAGAGAGCCTGGCACCGGAGAGCACGGCACCGGAAAGCGCGGAGGAGGGCAGTGCATCGGGAGGCACAGAGGAAAACCCGGAGGAGAGCAGCACGCCGGAAGACGCACAGGAGAGTCCGGCAGAGGGAAACAGCGAGGAGCAGACCGCCCAATCTGACGGAGCGCAGGAAGAGGGAACGGGAGAAGCCGGAAAGACTTTGGTGGTCTACTATTCGGCAACGGGAAATACGGAAAACGTGGCGGGCTACATCGCGGCGGCTACAGATGCCGATATTTTCGTACTGGAACCGGTAGAGCCCTATACCAGCGATGATCTGGACTGGACGAATGCAGACAGCCGTGTGAGCAGGGAACATGATAATGAGGATGAAAGGAACGTGGAGCTGGTGGCTACTACCGTGGATGACTGGGATTCCTATGACACTGTGTTCATCGGATACCCCATCTGGTGGCATATAGCGGCATGGCCGGTGAACGGTTTTGTGGAAGCCAATGATTTTACAGGAAAGACGGTGATTCCGTTCTGCACTTCTTCCAGCTCCGGCCTGGAAGAGAGCGGGGAGCTGCTGGCGGAAGCGGCCGGCACCGGGAACTGGCTGGAGGGAGAGCGTTTTTCGTCCGGCGCTTCCGAGGAGACGGTGCAGGAATGGGTGGCAGGCCTGAATCTGCAGTAAAGTGTGAGAAGAATTTCTAGTCGCTCACAGCATAGGCTGTTTCGCGGAGAAATTCTAAATCTCACACTGAAAAACGCAAGAGCAGCGTTTTCTCATGGATTGTTTGTGCCGCCGGAGGCGGCATGAGGAGGGTATCACTATGGAAATACGGGTACTTCAATACTTTCTTGCCATTGCAAGAGAACAGAGCATTATACGGGCCGCCGAGTCCCTTCATCTCTCACAGCCTACTCTTTCCACACAGATCAAAAACATGGAAGAAGAACTGGGGAAACAGCTGCTGATCCGCGGCACAAAGGGTTCCCGTAAGGTTACGCTGACGGAAGAAGGAATGATTCTCAGGAAAAGAGCGGAGGAAATTCTGGATCTGGTAAAGAAAACAGAGCATGAGATTACCTGCTCCGACCATGTTGTGATCGGGGATGTCTATATTGGCGCGGGTGAGACAGATGGGATGCGCCTGCTGGCAAAAGCTGCCGGAAATTTAAAAAAGCTTTATCCGGGAATCCATTACCATATTTCCAGCGGCAATGCTGTCTTTGTCAAAGAACAGCTGGATAAAGGACTGATTGATTTTGGAATCATATTCGGAACGCCGGATACGAAAAAATATGAAGCATTGAAACTTCCGTCAAAGGATATCTGGGGTGTCCTGATGCGAAAAGACTCCCCCCTGGCAGAAAAAGAATCGGTCTCCCCGGAAGACCTGTGGAATCAGCCATTGCTGATATCACAGCAGGAAACAGAGGGCGGGAGAATCTCCCGGTGGATGAAACGCAGCCTCTCGGAACTGGATATCATTATGACTTATAATCTGTTGTTCAACGCTTCCCTGCTTGTGGAAGAAGGACTGGGATATGCCATCTGCTTTGACAGGATTATCAATACTTCCGGTGACAGCAGGCTTTGTTTCCGCCCTCTGGCACCCACAATCGAAATCGAAATGTATATGATCTGGAAAAAATATCAGGTCTTTTCCAAAGCTGCCGAAAAATTTTTGATGATGATGCAGGAGGGTATGTCCACAACCAGGCAATGATTCAAACTGTCTGGCTGTGTATTTAATATCATTTCTTACCTGTGTCATCAACCCGGCTACCATACCACCACAAGTTAAACTATCTCACTTTTTATCTTCCTCACATTAAATTATCTGATTTTTTAATACCCCCACATGATGTAACACCTGCATACAGTCCACATAACCCTGAATGTACGCCCTCAACTCCTGCGCAGAGGCAAAATCATCCTGACATTCCAGTATTTCCTCTGCCTTCTTCCTCTGCCCTGCGGAAAGGGTTTCCAGAAAGTCCTTCCACTCCAGTTCTTTCTCTTTCCACGCTTCCAGCGCTTTCTCATATTCAGGGGTACGCACATAGCCTTCCCTTCCTGCGTTCTCTCCATTTAACCTGCTCAAAAAACCAGCCATTTTTATCCATACGTCATTCATGCCATGTTTCTCCTTTCCCATCAGTTT
>OFGA01002781.1_pt1 | contig 10527 bp, 8 predicted proteins | sample 1521471 | NCBI WGS metagenome assembly OFGA01 (sample SAMEA3504086, study PRJEB24116) | mouse gut metagenome | biome: mouse gut; feature: mouse-associated habitat; material: faeces | place: Denmark | collected 2011
ACAAGACTTTCAGAACATCGTTTTCTTGTTTGTTCTTGAACAATTTTGATTCTCCTTTCGTGAACTTTGGCATAAAAAATAATACCTTGGAGATAAAGTAACATCTCCCAGGCATTATTTTTCATAAACAACTCTTTTTAATATTATTCAGGATTTTGGGGATCCTCCGGACCATCGGCGCCCTTAGGACCGACAACCATATTTTTATACTCCAGTGAACATACCTGCAGCGAATGTCCCCCCGGCCCTTCTGAAATGCTGACAGAGAAGCCCCCAATCTCTGCCGTGGTATTCCCATTTACATTTTCGGTTACCCAGGCTGCCGCATCGCTTCCAAATGTTCCTGCACATTTAGACAAAAAATCAGCATAGTCATCCCCTGAGTCTGTAAAAACTGCATTATAGACATTTCCGTTCCCATCAGCCTGGATGTCACAGGTATAGTTACCATTTTGCAAGACCCAACTGGCAGACCCATCCGGCGCATCCACTCCTCCGGTATCAGAAAAACCGTACTCTGACAGCAGCTCTAACACCTGCTGGCCCCTGACATCCTTAAGTCCCTCAATTTCTTCCATCACCGGCGCATCTGACGGGTCCTTGATTTCTACATCATTCTCATCATGTACCTCGTCTGCCGGCGACTGTGGTTCTTTCTTATTTTCATTTTCAATACTGCTGCTATTTTTATCTGAACATCCCCATATACATATTGTGCAGAGCAGACATATAAAAAAACAGCCTTTTTTGATACAATTACCTTTACTCAACATCTATCGCTCTTTCCCCCCTGGTTGCATCCCATTTTCCATCCTGACCAACGTGATATTTTCCGATCCATTCCTCCCGCGCCATGGTACCGTCAGACTTCATATAATATTCTCCAAGTACCCACTGATTGACAAGCATACGCCCTGATGAATCAAGATAATACCAATTTGAATCTGCATATAGCCATCCAGTCTGCATATAGCCGCTGGCATTAAAATGATACCAATGATTACCTACCTTCCTCCAACTGTTTCTTGGATAAGAACCGTCTGCATTCTGATACCACCAGCCTGTGGAATTTTTCTTCCACCCCTCCGTGACCTTCACCTTGTTCGGCACCCATGCTCCGCTGCCGTCCACATAGTATTTTCCGTTATCCACCCATTCGTTCATTGCCATAACACCGTTGGATTTCACATAATATTTATCTGCTATCCACTGGCTGGATGCCATAGCCCCTGAACTGTTAAAATAGTACCAGCTTCCTCCGATTTTCTGCCACCCTGTCCTCATGGCTCCATTTGTTCCAAAATAATACCAGACAGAACCGATTTTCTGCCAGCTTGTCTGCATGTAACCATTGACGTTAAAATGATACCAGCTATTTTCAATCTTTTTCCATTCATTCTTCGGGTAGGAACCGTCTGCATTCTGATACCACCAGCCTGTAGAGTTAGATTTCCAGCCTTCCTGAATTGGGGTTGGATTCTGGCCCGGCTGATATCCATTAATAAACGGAATGGAATAATCGCTGGCATAATCCTGGGCAAAAGAACCAGACATCCCATATATGGTCAGATTATTGTCATTTCTAAACACATTACTGCCAAAGACGGTGACACTATCTGGAATATAAATTTTCTTCAAACTGGTACAGCCGTCAAATGCATAGCTGTTGATTACCGTAACACTCTCCGGAATATGTACGTTTTCTAGCGAGATATTATTCCGGAAAGCATAAGAGTCAATCTTGGTTACAGAATTCGCAATCGCCAATTCTGAGAGAAGCTTACAATTATAAAAGGCTTCATAACCGATTACAGTCGTTCCGTTATATATTACGGCTTTTTTCAGTGACGTACAGTCTGCAAAACAACTGCTGGATATGCCGGCAGTTCCTGAATAATAAACCGTTTTCAAATTCGTACAATATCTGAATGCACTGTTTCCCAAAGAGCTAACGCTGGCAGGGATTGTACATGTCGTAATGGATGTATTATAAAACGCTGAACTTCCGATAGAAGACAATCCGTTATTAAACGATACATTCGTCAGAGCCTCACAATAATCGAAAGCGCTGTCCCCAATACTTTGCAATCCAGGTGGAAATGTAACCGACTGCAATGCACTGCAATTATTAAACGCTCTGGTCCCAATCGTTTGTACTCCCGAAGGAAGGGCAATTCCCTGCAATGCGGCGCAATCCCTGAATGCATAATCATCAATTACTGTTAATGTCTGCGGGAAATTAATCCTTTCCAATACAGAACAACCACGAAATGCTTCATAGCCTATTTTCTTAATCGGGACATTGATGGTTACGGAGTTTAGATTTGAGCAGCTCTTAAATGTGTAATTGCAAAGCTCTGTAAACGAACCTCGTAATACTGCCGAAGTCAGTTTCGTGCATCCCTCAAATGCGCCTTTTCCCAATGTCACCATGGATTCCGGAATGGAGATACTTGTCAGCGCCGTGCCACTGAAGCACCATTCACCGATTGTAGTCACATGGTTTCCTATGGTTACCTGTCTAAGCGCACTGCAATCATTGAACGCCCTTTCTCCAAGCTCCACAACCGTACCTGGAATCGAAATAGACGTAATAGCCGTACATTTTCGGAACGCGCGACTTCCGATTGAGATAAGCCCTGAATTCAATGTTACAGTCCGAAGTCCTGTACAGCCAAAAAACGCTTCATAACCAATCGTTGTTACTGATGAAGGGATTGTTACGGACTGAACGCCTGTACATTCCTTGAATGCATAGCTTCCAATCTCAGTAACCGTATTGGGAATTACCACCTGTCCGCCGGCTCCGTTGTATTTCTTTAATACAGTACCTTCAATAGTAAAATCAGCTGAAGAACTGAATAGCTGCGCCGTTTCATCTGATTCCTCCCCGTCGTCTGCTTCCTGTATATCTTGTTCTTCTTCAGCAGACGCCTGATCTTCTGCAGATACATCTGTGACTGTACCAGAAAATGATTCTTCTGAATCTTCATCCTGTTCTCCATTTGCGTTATCGGTGATGCTTGTATCTTTAGAATCTTCCAATTCTGTTTCAGTCTCGATTTCGACATTAACATTATCTGCGTATACATCGTCTGTCGAATCTGCCGCCCATACAGTCAAATTGAATAACATTGTTACTAATACACTACTTAAGATGATTCCTCTTTTTATCTTTCGCACTTAACTCCATCCTCCTATTCAAATAATACTATTCCTACACCAAGGGCTGAGGCATTATTTTTATATCCGTGCTATGAGCAGGACTCTGTTCACTTAATGGCGGCGGCGTCATATAATCACCATAATAAAGTGTCAAGAGCTCATCATATCCTGCAGGTGCATGATATTTGTTATGTTCAAATTCAATATCAACTGTATCATCAAACAAGCTTCTGGGAAATATAGAGCTTTGACCATCATAACATATGTATACAAATTCAGAATTTTCTATATTATATTGAGAAGCTAATCTGTTGTATTTTTCAGCTAATCTAGCTGGCGGAATAAACTTCCCAATCTTGATTATTTTGTTTAAAATAATCACAATTTTTTCTTTTATAGAACGATTTTTAACATTTCCTAACCCAAATAAGCTTGACCTAGATGCACGAAGCAACGCATATATTATCATTAACTTTCTGATATGCTTATTCCTCTCCTTCACATCAATCGGCAGTCCATCCATAGGAAAAATGCTTATAAATGCCCCAATCCAGTGCTCTTTATTGCCCTTATCTCTCCTTAACAACACGTTTTTACTATTAATCCTAAATACAGGAGAATAACTCTCATACCTACTGCAATTATATCCGTCCAAGTAATAGCCGTGAAAAAATTCGTCCCTATATAAAGAAATAAACTTTTCATAATCTTCTCTCGGCATCGTTATGTCAATATCGTCATCCCATGGTATGAAACCTTTATGCCTTACAGCTCCAAGTAAAGTTCCATAGAAAATATAATATTTCAAATTATTTTCTTTACATTTTTTGTCAAAAATCTTTAATATCTTTAAAATTTCCGATTGTACTATTTTTAAATTATGATTCATCTTTTCATATGATCTCCTAAAACAACATCAAAATTCCTCCTGGTAAAATAAACAGCGGCTTTTCACATTCTCCAAACAATTTTTTTAACAATTCCGACATAACTCTGAATAATTTTAACTACTTTTAAAGAGACATCCTCTTGGTAAGCCGTTACATTATCAGCTTTATCACCATTTGTATACATCCCAACTGCAAGCTCAACGGATTGAAGTATTTGCTCTGAAGAAATCGCTCCTATTGTAAAAATACCCTTTTCCATAGCCTCAGGTCTTTCTGTTGACGTTCTAATAGATACTGCCGGAAACTTAAAGTAAGCGCATTCTTCTGGTAATGTGCCGCTGTCTGAAACCACGCAAAAAGCATTTTGCTGCAATTTATTATACTCAAAAAAACCAAATGGTTTATGTTGAATGACTCGATCATCAAACTTAAAATCACGAAGCTCAATCATTTTTTTACTCCTAGGATGGCACGAATACAAGATTGGCATATCATATGTCTCTGCCATCAAATTCACTGCATTCATTAATGAAAAAAAGTTATCTTCGATATCTATATTTTCCTCTCGATGGGCTGAAAGCAAAATATATTTTCCCGATCTTAATTCCAGGTCCTCAACTATAGCGCTTTTATTTATTTTATCTATATTCTGGTTTAGGACTTCAGACATTGGCGAGCCTACAACAAAAGTATATTCTGGCTTAACTCCTGCGTCTAATATGTATTTTCTGGCATTCTCAGAATAACAAAGATTTATATCACTTGTAACATCAACGATTCTCCTTATAACTTCCTCCGGAAGATTTTCATCTTTACATCTATTACCGGCCTCCATATGAAATACAGGTATCTTTAGCCTTTTTGCAGAAATAACTGACAAGCAAGAATTCGTATCTCCCAAAACTATAATTGCATCTGGTTTTAAAGCTGCCATAATTTCATAAGATTTAGAAATAATATTTCCCATTGTCTGTCCAATATTTTCTCCGGCAACACCCAAGTAATAATCGGGCTCTCTTAACCCTAACTCTTTAAAAAAGATTTCATTTAGCGTATAATCATAATTTTGCCCTGTATGAACCAATATATGGTTAAAATATTGATCACATTTTTTTATTATCGCAGACATCTTTATAATCTCTGGCCTTGTGCCCACTATAGTCATTAGACATAATTTTTTTATTGTATTCATGTTCTTCCTCCTATAGATCATAATGCGGGTACAAATACTTATGCTCTTGCATCCAATCCCCTAATTGTTTTATCATAGTTTCATAATCGGGGATTTCATAATCAAACCCTTTAAATCTCGTTCTTATTAATGATTTATCTGTTACAAATTGATCCATAGGGTTTATCTCTATGGGAGAACTTCTAATATATTTATTGAATAACATCAATAAATTATACTTGCTTATAGACTCGTCTGGAACCATATTATATAATCCGTGCGCCCTTTTGGCGGCAGCAATTTCCATAGTTTTTGCAAGCTGAAGGGTAGTTTGTCCAGTCCAAATCACGCCGGTAAACCCATCTGCGGATTTTTTCTGCTTCATAAACCAATTTAACAAACCTATACCATTTTCTTTTATATCTGGTCCGACTATGGAATTGCGAAAAGTAATATTTTTATCATCATCTAATTCCCCCAATGCTTTTGTCCTGTCATAAAACAAAGTACCATCCGGAATTGACTCCTCAGTATAACCGCCCCTCTTACCTGAAAAAATGCAATCTGTACTCATATGGATTATTTGCGTATCTGTTCCTTCTGTTATTTTAGCCAAATAATGAGGTAAATAACCATTCAATAAAACAGCGTAAGCATGATTATTTTCTGCAAACTGATTTAAAAGTCCCACAGAATTAATAACTGAATCATACCCTCCTACTTCAATGACATTCTTAAGTTGACCAAAATCCGCCGCATCACCTACAATAGTATTAATATATTTTGATTTTTCTCTGGCGAACCCAACAACCTCATGTCCTTGCTCATTTAAATAGATCGAAATCAAATGCCCTGCCATACCATTACAGCCTATAACTAAAAACCTCATCTTAATTTCCCCAATTATGTATTTCTTGCTGAATATAATCAAGCGTCAGCAACTTTTCTTTTACTTCTTCAACTGTCATTAACCTGGTATTATTGCTATTAAATTCTGTCAATGTATTTCTTTTGGCGTCACCTGTTGTAAAGTATTTATCATAATTCAAATCTCGTTTATCACAGGGCACTTTATAAAAATCACCTAAATCAACTGCATGAGCACATTCTTCATTAGTAAGTAATGTTTCATACATCTTTTCCCCATGCCTGATACCTATAATTTGGATTTTATGACCTGGAGCAAATAACTCAATCGTTGCTTTTACTAATGTGTCGATTGTACATGCAGGCGCCTTCTGTACCAGAATATCGCCTGATTCACCATTTTTAAAGGCAAACAGAACAAGATTGACTGCCTCCGGCAAACTCATCACAAATCGAGTCATTTCCGGAGATGTTATGGTAATTGGCTTCCCTTCTCTAATCTGCTCAATCCATAAAGGTACTACAGAACCTCTGGAACACAGCACATTTCCATAACGTGTACAACATATTTTTGTTTTCTCAGATTTAACGGTTCGGCTTTTTGCCACAATTACCTTCTCCATCATTGCCTTGGAAGTTCCCATCGCATTTACAGGGTAAGCCGCTTTATCAGTTGACAGGCATATACCCTTTTTTACTCCCTCATCAATCGCTGCCGTAAGAACATTCTCTGTACCCAGCACATTCGTTTTAACCGCCTCGATTGGAAAAAATTCACATGATGGAACCTGTTTTAAAGCAGCTGCATGAAAAACATAATCTACATCATGTAATGCATTCTTTACGGACTGGATATTTCTTACATCTCCTATATAAAATTTAATCTTATCAGCGTACTCTGGAAATTTAGCCTGATAGCTGTGCCTCATATCATCCTGTTTTTTCTCATCTCGTGAAAAAATACGAATTTCACCAATATCAGTTGTCAAGAAACCATTTAATACTGCATTTCCAAAAGATCCTGTTCCTCCAGTAATCATTAAAGTTTTTCCTTTAAACATCTTTTACTCCTCTTTTCCTATAGGACTGCAAAAATTTTAATATTTGTATCACAATTTCCTGCCCCATCAAAACCATACTTACCAAATAAACGATTACACTTGTGCACACAATAATAAGACATCTATAAATCATATTGATATTACATTGCATAATCAGTGAATCTATAAAAACAAACAAAGCGACACCCATTATTGTCTTGCTAATATTTTTTAAAACACTTTTATCAATTAAAAGCTTTATATTATCCTTTTCTAATTTTACTACATAGCAGGCCTCTATAACAAAAACTAATAATTCGGAAATAACTGTAGTAACAGCAGCCCCGTTAAATCCAAATTTAGGAACAGCATAAATATTCAATAAAATATTTACAATAGCGCTCATTGCGGCTGCAATCAACGAGCCTTTCTCTAATCCTTGGGGCAAAATCACAATATTTGTAATGTAGGATGCCAATAATGCAAAGAGAACTGCAAAACATAATAAACGTAACGTCATAACACTCTGTAAATACTCCACTCCTGATATTAACAAAATTGCCTCTTTGCTCAAAACAAATACCCCTGCTATTAATGGCAGCATAAACGTCAACAGCATATTTAGTATGTTTACTGCAAAACTCTTATATTCACTTTTATTTTCGTTAAAATATAATTCTGTTAATTTAGGAATTCCTACAATTATAACCGCCGCCAATATGGATTTGATTACGTTGTATATTTTTACTGCAACTGAATAATATGCAACATCAGCATCTGTTTTGAATATTCCCAGCATTGTCGTATCAGAATTTACATAAATTGTTGTTGTCACAGAAATTCCAAACATAATAAGTAACGGTTTAACATGTTTCCATATTCCTTTAGATAATTTAAAACGCAACGTACAGTATTTTTTTATGTAAAACGCATTCATCACATTGGCTCCTGACTGCGCTATTACACTTACTAATGCATATTGATGATACGCCTCCTTATCGTGCACAAGCAGAAAAAGTAAGATCAATGAAATAAATTGAACCGTTAATGAACGTATTAAAATAGATTTATAGTCTTCATTGACTATATTTACCCATGTTGCTCCTACTGCCGTAAATATTAATGATATACTTTGAATGAAAAGTATCCATTTATACACATATAGCTTTGGCCAATTAAAGAGCAATAAAAAAAGCAAGATATAGCTGATTAAAGTTGATATTATATTAATTGAATATATTTCTGAAGCGAAGGTATTAAATAATTTATAATTTGAGCGATATTTTGCGCCTTCTCTTGCAGCGTATGTAGCAATTCCGAAATCTGCAATCAAGACAAAATAGCTGATAATTGAACTGGAAAAATTAACCTTTCCTAAATTGGGAGCCTTTAAAATATAGGATGCATATTTGAAAGTAATTAATGGAAATAAAATATTTATCAAAGTCCTAAATGCATTCAGAAAAGCATTTATCTTAATTGAGCTTCTTTTCATACTTCCACCCTTCCATGGCGCAAATATTTAGCAATGTTTTTTCTATTCTATAATGATTATGTGTTAAATACTCTCTGATCTGATTCTTCGCTTCACATATATCTTTAATATTTGTTCTTAAAATATTATCTGATTTCCGTTTCAAAACTTTTCTTTTTATCCTATAAATCAGATAAAACAAATCATTATTGATATATTCACTTATAAACTTATGTGGTTTATATTTATATTCCTGCTGATATTCTAAATATTCTTCCACAAAATTCGGGTACTTTTTCCTGCATATATGAAATAAATAATCTCTGCCAAAATTATCTTCAATATCATCCATCTGTAAATCTCTGGCCGCATGTAACGCAGAGTCAGCCCATATAGTCTCAACACTATATATTGGAGGAACTAATTTATCCCAACAGTAACGGTCATGTCCTCTAAAATGCGGAGCATTTTTCAATCTTCCTGCATGTGTGCCATTTGCAGATGCAGCTCCCCCACTTTTGGGACTAATACCTGAAATTGTAATGGGAAAGTTGATTACATAAACTTTATCTATACGACTAGATATAGCAACTGACGCATAGATGTCTGGCGACAGTCCATTTATGTAACTTCCTGTATCCGCTTTTATATTATCAAAAATTTTTTTTCGCACAACGCCATGGTAAGGTCTTGCTAATCCAAATTCCATATATCCCTGACCGCCTGCTTTAAATAACTTCTTTAACTCATCTTTCGTATATTTGACATAAACGTTATTATTTGCATAAAAAATTTTTAATAATCCTGTTTCTGAATTCTTTACAGCATGCTGATTATTTGGCCAAAAATATGTCGCAGAAATATTCTGCGACAATGCGTCAATATTATTTTTTTGCATCCAAATAGCCACATTTTCAATTTCCGGAAGTATACCGTCGTCATCGCCAATAAAACAAATATATTCTCCGGAAGCTTTTTCTAAAGCTCTTGAAAAATTATCTACAAAAGAGATGTCTCCTGCTTCATAATAATAATTAAAATTCTGATTTGAAAATCTTTCCAAATCATTTAGAGACAACCTCTCGTCACTATTATCCTGAACAACGATCTGCACCTTTTTACTGCAGCTGCTCAAAACCTCTTCAATACACTTTAATAAATACTTTTTGCGGTTTTTTGTCGGTATTAAAATACTTAAAATATAATCCACCATTATTCCTCCATACTTTTGCTATTATATATTCCCATTAACATCCAAAATAAAAATAAACAAGGGAAATTATAATAACAGACTTCAACCATCGAATAGAGTAAAATGACTATACTCGACCAAAAAAATGATTTTGATATTGAAGATTTTTTTTTCTTTTTATTTTGCAAGCCATGTATCAAAGCTGCCGCATATACTGCAATTCCGACAATACCGCTTTGTACCGCATAATCTATTATGATATTATGAACGCCTGTAAAAATCACTTCACGTCCAATATCATATTCTGTAACGCCTAAGCCCGTCCCAAACCAGGGATTTGTAAGCCATTTTGTAACTGCCAATGACCATATCTTCGTTCGCCCAGATGTCATAGAATAAATATCAAAACTTTTATTCAATGTCGTAGACAGTAAAAGTTCTTGAAGTGTTTCTGATGAGACAAAAACAACGGCAAAAAATAAAATTAACAAAAATACTAATGATATCTGTACATCTTTCTTCTTTTCATGTAATTTTTTTATCCAAACCCAGCTAAACCATGCAATCAAGAATATCCAGGAACCCCTCGACTGTATCAATATAAGACCAAACACATAAACTATATCAATTATTATATTTTTCTTATCCTTTTTTCCATAAATTAAACGGAGAACCAATATCGTAAGCAATATAACACCAATAATATTTGAATGTGCAATGGGTATTCT
>OFGA01002789.1_pt1 | contig 10513 bp, 8 predicted proteins | sample 1521471 | NCBI WGS metagenome assembly OFGA01 (sample SAMEA3504086, study PRJEB24116) | mouse gut metagenome | biome: mouse gut; feature: mouse-associated habitat; material: faeces | place: Denmark | collected 2011
AAAAGACCGTTACGAGCATCTGCTCCGGCTGGTTGAGCTGTACAAATAAGACTGTGATTATTTTGTAGAAAAATAAAGCCGGCACGAAAGTGCCGGCAGGAAAAGGGAGGAATCCCCCGATGATCTGATCAGAGGGGGGGCCTCTCTTTTTTTGTAAGGATCTGTTTTGCAAAGGACTTTTTTTCTGTGCTCACGTTATGTTCAGGAATGTCGCCCGGTTTTCGCCGCCAGTATCGCAATCGCAAGCAGCGCCGTCACAATCTGGCTTGCAAGAATTCCCCAGAGATAACTTTTAATTCCATATACGGGCAGGGCTGCCATGACGAACAGAATCCGTATTCCGCAGGCGAGCAGGTTTAAACAGAAGGTCAGACCCGGAAATCCGAGCCCGTGCAGGATACTGCTTAAGGTCGCGCTGAGATAAAGAAACGGGCAGATCCAGCCGAGCGTTGTGATAAAAGTGCCGGCGAGCGCATTTCCAAAGAGGACATTTCCCAGAAATCCTCCGGTGATCAGAAATCCGGCTGTGCACAGCAGTCCCCAGGCCAGGCAGGAAGTGATCGTTTTCTGAATAGTGCGTCTGATCAGCGCTTCATTTCCGGCGGCCTGGGCTTCCGAGATGGTCGGGAGCAGCAGGACCGAGACGGAGTTGGTGATCACGGAGGGAAACATGATGACCGACATAGACATGCCGGTGAGAATTCCGTAGACGCTTAAGGCTTCGGAGCCGGTATATCCGAACAGTCTTAAACGGTTTGGAATCATTATATTTTCAAAGCCTGAGAAGAGGTTGAGCACGACGCGGTTTGCGGTCAGCGGGAGGGCCATGTATGCCAGGTTTTTTGTGCAGGTCAGCAGTCCCGGGGCAGATGTTTTATCGCCGGGGAGGAATCTGGCAGCGCTCACGGACACGAGAGTGCTTGCGGCTTCCCCGATTAGGATGCCCCACATTGTGATGGTCCAGGACACAGGACGCTGTTCGCTGATACTGATCTGGCAGAACAGCCAGACGCTGCCCACGCGGGCGAGCTGTTCGGTGAGCTGGCACAGGGAGGGGATCCCTGTTTTTTTCAGGCCATAGTAATAGCCGTTGATACAGGCAGGAACAAAGGAGAGGGCCAGCACTTCAAGAAGCGGTTCGCAGCGCGCGTCCCCGAGCCACAGGACGGCGATCTGCGCGGCATTTCTCCTGATCAGCAGGCAGGTTGCGGCGGACAGGAACAGGGAGATCCCGAGTCCCGTAAAAAGGTAGCGTTTTGCCCCGGCGGGATTTTTTCTGCCGATTTCCATGGAGACAAATTTGGAAATGGACGTCTGAATTCCGGCTGCGGTGACTGCGAATCCGAGCGCCATGACCGGAGAGAGAAGCTGGTAGATCCCTAAGCCTTCTGCACCAATCATGCGGGATAAGAATATTCTATAGAAGAAACCTATCAGGCGCGTGAGCACACCGGCGACGGTTAAGAGCAGCGTGCCGGTGACAAACGAATTTTTTACAGAGGGGCTGGTATCGCAACGGATGGAATTTTGGGAAAGAATTTTTGGCAAAACGGCCTCCTGGCAATTACATTATATTTTATATATGCGGGAAGTGAGGAGAAAATGAGTAGTGAGAGAGAAAATGGCAAACGGGAAATTTATCTGGATAATGCTGCGACCACACGGATGCCGGATGTGGTGAAGGAGGCGATGGAGCCGTATCTGGGGGAAAATTTTGGAAATGCATCCACGATGTACCGGTACGGGGAGGAGGCGAGAGAGGCGCTTGAGCGTACCCGGAAAATCATTGCGGATACGCTGGAGGCAAAGCCGTCTGAAATTTATTTTACTTCCGGCGGTTCCGAGTCGGACAACTGGGCGGTCAAGGGGATTGCGGGCGAGCAGAAAAAGGAGGGACGCCATATTATCACGAGCAGGATTGAACATCATGCGATTTTAAATTCCTGCGGGTATCTGGAGCGGCTCGGCTATCATGTGACGTATCTGGATGTGGATGAAAATGGCCTTGTGTCCCCTGAATCTGTGATGCAGGCGATCCGTCCGGATACGACGCTGATTACGGTAATGTTTGGGAATAACGAGGTGGGAACGGTTGAGCCCATCGCGCAGATTGGAAGGATTGCGCGGGAACAGAAGATTTTATTTCACACGGACGCGGTGCAGGCATATGCGCAGCTGCCCATTTCCGTGCGGTATCTTCCGGTGGATGCCTTAAGCGCAAGCGCGCATAAGTTCCACGGCCCCAAAGGCGTTGGTTTTCTCTATATCCGGGAAGGCGTAAAAATCCCATCGTTTATACACGGCGGGGGACAGGAGCGTGGTAAACGTGCAGGGACGGAAAATGTGGCTGGAATCGTGGGAATGGGAAGGGCGGCTGAGCTGGCATTTTCCAATCTGCGCCGCAGTGTGCAGAAAGAGACCATGCTGCGGAATTACATGATTGAAAAAATATTCCATGAGATTCCGGACGTGCGCTTAAACGGCCACCGGAGCAGACGTCTCCCGGGTAATATCAGCGTAAGTTTTAAGGGGCTGGACGGCGCGTCGCTGCTGATTCTTCTGGACGAGGATGGAATCTGTGCCTCCGGCGGCTCTGCGTGCAATACGGGGGAGGAACGGATTTCATATGTGATAGAGGCACTCGGCGTGCCGGATGAGTACGCAGCGGGGACGGTACGGCTGACGCTGTGCAGGGATACGACGCGGCAGGATGTTGATATGGCTGTGGCATCCCTGAAGCGGAATGTGGCGCGTCTGCGGGAATAGCGGGCATAAAAATACCGGAGGACGGGCATAATCAGTCTGAAAGAAGAAACAGGAGGCGCCCTCCGGGGCGCGGTAAACGGTAAGGAGGAGCCTGTGGAGAGAGTGAATATCCAGAAAGCGGCGATGATCGGCTGCGGGTTTGTCGGTTCATCTGCGGCATTTGCGCTGATGCAGAGCGGTATTTTTTCGGAGATGGTGATGATTGATGTGGATCGCGACAGAGCGGAGGGGGAGGCGATGGACATCAGCCACGGCCTGCCATTCGCGCGGCCGGTCAGAATTTACGCGGGAAGTTATGATGATATCGTGGACGCCGGGGTCATTATTGTGACAGCCGGAGCGAATCAGAAGCCGGATGAGACGAGGCTCGATCTGATTCACAAAAATGTGAAAGTATTTCAGAGTATTATTCCTGAAATTGCGGCGCGGGGCTGCGAGGGCATTCTTCTGATTGTCTCAAATCCCGTGGATATCCTGACATATACCGCCATAAAACTGTCCGGCTTTCCGGAGCACCGCGTGATCGGCTCGGGAACCGTTCTTGACACCGCGCGTCTGAAGTATCTGATCGGGGAGCACTTAGGGGTGGATAACCGCAGCGTTCACGCGTTTATCATCGGCGAACACGGCGACAGCGAGCTTGCGGCGTGGTCCAGTGTCAATGTTTCCGGCGTAAGGCTGAGCGAGTTCTGTGAGATGCGCGGCCATTTTGCGCATGAGGAATCGGAGGACCGGATATATGAGGAGGTAAAGAACAGCGCTTACGAGATTATTGATAAAAAACAGGCGACATATTACGGGATTGCGATGGCGGTAAAGCGCATCTGCGAGTGTATTATTCGCAATGAGCAGTCGATTCTGCCGGTATCCTCGATGATGCACGGACTCTATGGCATGGAGGACGTGGTTTTAAGTATGCCCGCGATCGTGGGAAAAGACGGGGTGGAGGATGTCATCCCAATTTCACTGGACGAGGAGGAGAGGGGACTTCTGGAAAAATCCGCAAAAATGTTAAAAGAGATCAACCGGATGATCCATGAGGAGCATGGAATATAGGAATCTCTGATTTTGTCCGTCTGCGCGCTCTGGCCGGCACGGGTGATTCCCTGCCGGCCGGCGGCAGGCAGCTGCCGCGGCGGAGCAGTTTTATGGATGTCACGGAAATTCTGTGGAAAATTCCGCGCTCCTGTGCTAAACTGGACTTCACAGATATGAAGTTACAGGATTTTTGGAGAAAGAGACGAGGAAACATTGATGGACATCCGCATTTTTATTATGACGCACAGGCCTTTTGAAGTTCCGGGCGATCCTCTCTATGCGCCCCTGCATGTCGGCCGCGCGGGCGCAGCGGATCTGGGCTATCCGGGCGACGATACGGGAGAGAATATTTCCGGCCTGAACTGTTACTACAGTGAACTCACAGGTTTTTACTGGCTCTGGAAGAACTGCCACGATCCGGAATACATAGGGACCTGCCATTACCGACGCTATTTACTCAACGGGCAGGATCAGGTTTTCACAAAAGCAGAGATTGAGTCTCTTTTGCACGATTACGATCTGATTACGACAAAGCGGGTAAAACTGAACAATTCTTATTATTATGGATTTTCAGCCAATCACAATCAGAAAGCGCTCGACATGACGGGGACGGTGATCAGGGAGTGTTACCCCGCGTATTACGGGACATTTCTTGATCTGGTAAACGGAACGGAGACGTATTTTGGAAATATGCTTATCACCTCGAAAGTCCTCTTTGATGAGTACTGCGCGTGGCTGTTTGGGATTTTTTTCCGGGTGGCGGAGCGGATTGACCCTGAGACGGGGGAGGATGATTATCACAAACGTGTTTTTGGGTTTATCTCGGAATTTCTTCTGCTGGTGTGGGTGAGGGTCCGCGGGCTTAAGGTGTGCGAGTGCAGGGTCGGAATGCTCGGCGAGAAGGCGGAGACGAGGGAATTAAAACAAAAGCTGGCCGGATATTTTCTGCGCGGGGATATCCGGGGGGCGAAGGAATACTTTTTAAAGCGAAGAAAGGAACGCCCGGACGTGCTGATGGAGGCTTCCGACGTGACGGGTGAGCTGCGCATAGCAATGCAGATTATCGCGACGGCGGGACTGGAGCAGGAGCGCTGCGGGCAGAATATTCTGGACAGGGAGCGGCGGTTTCCGGAGCTGGTAAAGCTGTTTGAAGGGATCAACGACACGGTGTACCGGTACCGGAACGGGATGGAGACGGGCGAAGATGTGCGGTTTCTGCGGGAAAACGGGGTGTCTGAGACCGCGGTGCGGGTCGCCGTCCGGATGGGAAGGGACAGCCACGCTGAGAAAGAGCGGATACTTGAGAGAATTCTGAGGGAGCTTTCTTAAGCGCACCCGGGAGTTTTACAGCTTTACAAAGAAAAATGATAATGATAGAATACCCTTATATATGAGAGGAGGCGTATATGGCCAATCTGTTTCGGACGTTATTTCCGCAGGTTCATCCGGAAAAGCCCGGAGTGACGCGGAGGCCGGGGCAGAGAGCCGGGGCATCGCGCACAGAGAAAGCGGGCCGTATGCCAGAGATTGCACAGGAGCCGGAAAGGACACAGACGATAGTGGAAAAAGATGATTTCTTGTTAAGTCAGATCGACGAATTCAGGGAGAAGGCGAAGCAGCTGCAGCAGCTGCTTGCGGCTAAGGAGAGCAAAGTCTCCGAGCTGCAGTCGATTGTGAGCGAAAGAGAAGATAAAGCGCAGGAGCTGGCGCAGATTTTAACGGAGCGCCAGGAGGAAGCGGACAGAATTACAACGGATTTTAATCAGAAGGTGGACAACCTCGTCGCAAAGGTGACGGACAAGCTTACCGAGATGGAGATCAGCATCTCCAACCAGATATACGGGATTGAGCAGGCGGGGGAGACGCAGCTTGAGGCGAACCGCAGGCTGAACGCGGAGCAGATTGAGGCGAGCAGGAATCTGAGCGGGGAGCAGATTGCGGCGATCCGGGAGCTGAGCGAGGAGCAGATTCTGCGGAATAAGCAGTTTCTGGAGGAACAGGCCATCGCGAACAAGCGGCTGAGCGAGGGACAGCTTGCGGAGGTCCGGACGCTTCTGGAGGACGCGACGGCACAGCTCGATTCCATTAAAACGGATCTCTCCGAGAAGGTGCACTCCGAGAATGTCAAATGTTACCGCAATATTCAGGATCTGTTTAACGAATTTGACACGAAGATTGAAAAAATGGATGAGATGGAGAGAGGGGTCGGCTCTATCCGGGGGTATACAAAATTTCTCACCGCATTTTCGGCCCTCAATGTGATACTGCTGATTGTGGTGCTGCTGTTTTCGGCGGGAGTGTTCCGCTAAAATGCCCCGACGCCGGGGACTGGAGGAAGAGTGATGGGTAAGAAGACAAAGAAAATATGGGTGGTGGGACATAAGAATCCGGATACAGATTCCATCTGTGCGGCGATATCCTATACATACCTTAAAAATCAGACCGGGGACGGGCATTATGTCGCAAAACGGGCGGGCGCCATCAATGAGGAGACGCGCTATGTGCTGGAGCGGTTCGGGGCTGCCGAGCCGGAACTGGTTCAGTATGCGGGCACACAGATCAAGGATATCAGCATCCGGCGGACGGCGGGCGTCGGCAGCCGGATCTCTTTAAAGCGCGCGTGGGAGCTGATGAAAAAACTCGATGTTGTGACGCTTCCGGTTGTGAGCAGATCCGGGAAGGTGGACGGCGTGATTGTCACCAAGGATATCGCGACCTCCTATATGGATGTGCTGGACAATTCCGCGCTCTCGGGTGCCAGAACCCAGTACAAGGCGATCGCGGAGACTCTGGACGGGGAAGTGCATGTGGGAAATGAACACGCATATTTTGCGCGCGGCAAGGTTGTGGTGGCCACTTCCAACCAGGAATATATGGCGGAGAGCGTTCAGGAGGATGATCTTGTCATTCTGGGAGACCGCGAGGACGTACAGATTCAGGCGATCCGTCTGGGGGCGAGCTGCATTGTGATCGGCGGAGGACTGGAGGTGGACGAGGAGGTCCGCAGCCTTGCCCAGAGGCGGGACTGTGTGATTATCATAACGCCCTACGATACATTTTCCGTGGCGCGTCTGATCAATCAGAGCATGCCGATCAGACAGTATATGACGAAAAAAGGTCTGATCACGTTCCAGATCGACGATTATGTGGATGATGTGAGGGAGGTCATGTCGAGGGTTCGTCACAGGGATTTTCCGGTTCTCGACGAGAAGGGGAGCTACATGGGCATGATTTCCCGGCGGAATCTGATGAGCACGCAGAAAAAGCAGATTATTCTGGTGGATCACAATGAGAAGTCGCAGGCGGTGGACGGCATCGGGGAGGCGGAGATTCTGGAGATTATTGATCACCACCGGCTCGGGAGCCTGGAGACCATGTCGCCGGTGTATTTCCGGAATCAGCCTCTCGGCTGTACGTCAACAATTATATACCAGATGTATCAGGAAAAAGGGGTGGATATTCCGCAGCAGATCGCGGGACTTCTGCTCTCAGCCATCATCTCGGACACGCTGATGTTCCGGTCGCCGACCTGCACGCCGCTCGATAAGGAGGTGGCGAAACAGCTCGCAGAGATCGCGGAGGTGGAGATTGAGGAGCACGCCAGGAATATGTTCCGCGCGGGGAGCAATTTCAGCAATAAGACGACGGAGGAGATCTTTTACCAGGACTTCAAGGTATTTCACACGGACGATTACGAGTTCGGAGTCGCGCAGATCAGCGCGATGAGCCGCGAGGAGCTGGACCGGCTGGGAGAGCAGCTCGGGCCGTTTCTGAGTCAGGTGCTCGGTGAGAAAAAGCTGGATATGGTGTATGTTATGCTGACGGATATTCTCGGGGAATCCTCGAGAGTGATCTATACTGGAAATGACGCGGGCAAAGTTCTGACCGAGGCATTTCACAGGCGGGAGGAGGACGGAGGAATCCTGCTGGAAGGGATTGTGTCGCGCAAAAAACAGCTGATTCCGACCCTGATGAACGCGATGGCGGAGCGGCTGTGAGGATTTAACAGAGGCTTTGGCGGAATTCCCGCGGGGATTCCCCGAAGCTTTTTTTGTATGCGCGGGAAAAGGTGGAATAGTTCCGGAATCCGCAGGCGTAGCAGACCTCCGTGATCGGCATTCCCTCTGAGATCAGCTTTTTGGCGAGCAGCAGCCGTTTGGTCGTGAGATAGCGCCCGATGGTGTAGCCGGTCTGCTCCTTAAAAGTGTGCATCAGATAATAGCGGCTTAAGAAAAAACGGGAGGAGAGTTCCCCGATGGAAAATTCCTCGGGCAGATGCTCGTTCAGATAGCCGAGTACGGCGACGATCTTCTCGTCGGAGGGGGAACTGCCGGTAAATTCTATCCGGCTGTGCAGGGCCGCGCGGTTGAGCTGGATCATAAATTCCAGAAAGAGAAGCTCACGGTGCAGCCCGCTGGCATAATCGTCGTCTGCGAGGGCGTTTTCGAGCGCGCGTACGGCGCCCTCCATGCGTGCGGCGCAGGATGCCTCGAAGCGCAGGACATGCGACGACTCCGCGCCCGCTCTGCGCAGACACAGGCCCAGATCGTTTTCCGGCTCCCTGTATCCGGCCAGAAAGCCGGGGGAGACGTAGAGGATCATCCTGTCATACACGCAGCCGGAGTGGATCACCGGACGGTGGACTTCGCCGGCATGAATCAGGACAATATCCCTGGGCAGAAGCGCATAGGAACGCCCCTCGACACAGTAGGTGACGTCGCCGCCGAGGAGAATCAGGATCTTATGGAAATCGTGATAATGGTAAGAAAATTCCCGCTGTTCCCTGTCTTTTATGTGGAAAAAACGGAAACCGGATGTTAAGTACCCTGCTTTTTCATACTCCTGCATACATACACCTCCTCTCGGGCGCGAAGCCGCGTCCCGGCTGGCAGACAGACCGGCTGCGCGCAGCCGGTTTCCTGTGGACATTCTGCCCTGTAAGTACGACCAGCTTACTGATTTGCCAGCGCGGTCAGTTCCCTTAACATTTCCGGGAGCTCTGTGTCCATCGCCTCATCGCTGAACTGGCAGGTTCCGACTTTTTTGTGCCCCCCGCCGTTGTATTTTAACATCAGGCTTCCCACATCGAGCGTGCACGAGCGGTTCAAAATGCTGTATCCGACGGCAGCGCTGCAGCCTTTGCCGCCGCGGCCGCTCACGATCCAGGCGGAGATGTTTTGTTCCGGGTACATGCTGTAGATCAGGAAACGGTTGCCAGAGTAGATGGGATCCACACCTCTTAAGTCGGAGAGAATCAGATTCCCGTCCGTCGTGGTGTGTGCTTTTACCATCTCCATAAACTTTGCTGTCTGGTCGAAATAGACGTCCACACGTTCTTTTATGTCCGGAAGCTCAAGGATCTGCTCCGCACTCATTGTACGGCAGTTCTCCAGCAGATTTTCCATGAGCTGGTAATTGGAAATGGTAAAATTGCGCCATCTGCCGAGGCCGGTTCTGGGATCCATCAGAAAACCGATCAGAATCCATCCTGCCGGGTGCTGGATTTCATCGATGGTGAGATTGCCGGAATCCACCTTGTCCACGGCTTCCATCATCTCATCAAAATCCGGGAAGCGTTCCTTCCCGCCGTAATAATCGTAGATAATGCGGGCGCAGGACGGAGTGATGCGGCTTTCCCCTTTGTAGCGGCCTTCCAGCTGAAGTCTTTCATGCTCGCTGGAATGGTGGTCAAACCACAGCCCGCAGCCATCCACAAAAGGAACATTTGCCAGGCAGTCGTTTTCCGTAACTTCCACCAGCCCGTCCTGCAGATCTTTCGGGTGTGCAAACTTCCAGCTGTCGATGATCCCCGCTTCTTTTAAGAGAACGCCGCAGGCGAGCCCGTCAAAATCGGAACGTGTCACTAATCTCATAATAAAGTCTCCTTTGCATAGTTTTGATGGTAGTCAGACTAACCCCATTATAGAAGAAAAACGGGATTTTTTCAACCGGAAACATAAAACGGGGCGGCTGCGGGATATTTCAGTATTTTTGCACTTTTTTCAGAAAATACTTGAAATCGGAATTCTGTTGTGGTATAAAAGGTACAACATGAATCCGTGAAAGCGATGAAAGAGACTCTTCTCCCGGGCATCGACAGGAATACGGCGTCACCGACTGAGAGCGCTGTTGGAAAGAAGGGGGAAAGGGAACACTCCGGAGCAGACTGGCTGAACAAAAAGCGGCTGCAGACGCACAGTAGGTCAGTACGTGGGTGCGCGTTAAGCACATGTAAGTGGGAGGAGAACCGTTTTGCGCGGTTTCTTTTTCAATGCGGGTGGTACCGCGGGAAGATAACAGGAAATATTCGATATCCCGCCCCGGAAAAGCAGGACTGCTTTTCCGGGGCTTTTTTGTATCATGGTGTTCTGTCTGGAGGGGATGAAATAAAATGAAATTTATTACAGGAATCAGGGAAAAAGAAACTGTGGAGATCAGCGGTCTTCCGGCGGAAGACTATGAAGGGAAACGGGTGAGGGTAAACGGGGCCGTCCACACGATCCGCGATATGGGGGATGTGGCGTTTGTCATTCTGCGGAAGCGGGAAGGGCTTCTGCAGTGCGTTTTCGAGGAGGGTTTGACAAAATGCAGTTTCAGCGATCTGAAGGAGGCGCAGACAATTGAGGCGGAGGGGATCATCCGGGTGGAAAAGCGGGCGCCGGGCGGCGTGGAGATTTTGCTGGAAACGGTGAAAATATTGTCAGAACCG
>OFGA01002790.1_pt1 | contig 10510 bp, 10 predicted proteins | sample 1521471 | NCBI WGS metagenome assembly OFGA01 (sample SAMEA3504086, study PRJEB24116) | mouse gut metagenome | biome: mouse gut; feature: mouse-associated habitat; material: faeces | place: Denmark | collected 2011
GAATTGTATCCCGCCTGTCAGAGCTTGGAATTGACGAAACTCATTTTGAGGAGATGGCGGAGAAGGCGGCCAGACAAGCCGAAGGCTCATATCAGCCTATGACAAAGGCTGATATTGTCCAAATATATAAAAACAGTTTATAAAAATAGGAGGATATGAAAATGAACAAAGCGGAAACAGTATGCAGAATGAAGGAAACCGGAATTATGGCGGTGGTCCGTGTGGAGACCATTGAGCGCGGGTTGGAGATTGCCCAGGGCTGTGTGGACGGCGGTGTGGATGTAATGGAAATCAGCTACACCAACGCCAATGCCGGCGATGTGATCAAGGCAATCAAAGAGAAATTCGGAGACCGCATCTGCGTGGGAGCAGGCACGGTTCTGGATCCCACCACGGCCCGCCTGGCGATTATGAACGGAGCGGAGTTCTTTGTGGCGCCCAATTTTGACAAGGATGTACAGATTATGGCGAACCTGTATCAGATTCCCTACGGCCCCGGCTGCTCCACCTATACGGAGATGCTGGAAGCGTTAAAGGCGGGAGCGTCCTATATTAAGGCATTCCCTATTTCCAATTACTATGGTCCTGATTTGGCGAAGGTATTCAAGGTTCCGTGTCCCCAGATTCCGATTCTGGCAAGCGGCGGCGTCAATGCGGGCAATGTGGCGGAATGGGTGAAGAACGGTGCGGACGTACTGGGCGTAGGCGGCCTTCTCACAAAGGGAAGTGCCGGGGATATTGCAAAAAATGCCAGAATGCTTCGGGAAGCACTGACAGCGGCAAGAAAGGAAGCGTAAGCGATGAAGAAGATTTTAGTAACCCCCAGAGGATATGCAAAATACGGAGCGGAAGCCGGAAAGCGCCTGGAGGCTCTTGGCTATACCATGGATATCAACGACACAGGTAAGCCGGTGCCCAGAGAGGTATTTGCAGAAAAGGCAAAAGAAGCGGTCGGAATCATCGTAGGTGTGGATGAACTGGACGCGGAGCTTTTAAAGGAATGTAAGAACCTTAAGGCCGTAGTGAAATTCGGCGTGGGAGTAGACAATATTGATCTTCCCACCTGTGAGGAGATGGGAATTAAGGTGGGACGCTGCCTGGGCACCAATTCCAATGCCGTGGCAGAGCTGACCGTCGGCATGATGTTTGCATGTGCAAGGCATCTGGTAAGCACAGCTATGGAAGTGAAAAACGGCGGATGGAACAAGCCCACGGGCTTTGAGCTGACAGGAAAGAGCGTGGGCATCATCGGCTTCGGAAATATCGGAAAGAATGTGGCCAGAATGGCTCACGGCATTGGGATGAAGGTATATGCCTACGATGTATTCGATATTCCGGCGGATGTGCTGGCGCAGTATGAGGCCGAGACGCGCAGCGTGGAGGAAATTCTCACCTCCTGCGATTTCATTACGGTTCATGTGCCGCTGACTGAGGATACGAGAGATATGATAAGCGATGCGGAATTCAAAAAGATGAAGTCAACGGCAGTACTGATCAACGCGGCCCGGGGCGGAATCGTAAATGAATTTGCCCTTTACAAGGCATTGAAGGAAAATGAGATCTATGCCTGCGCGTCGGATGTGTACACCAGTGAGCCCCCTGCCGCTTCCGGCGAACCGTGGGTAGAGGATTTGCTGAAGCTGGATAACTTTATTCTTACCTCCCATATTGGCTCCCGCTCTCAGGAATCGGAGATCAATACGGTAGTGACAGCCACAGACAATATGATAGCACTGTTGTCCGAGTAGCATAATCAACATTGCAGAGGGGCCGCTGTGGAATTAAGACCTTGCGCTTATTCTGCAGCGGCCTTCTTTGCGGAGGGAATACCATGTCGGGAAAAGGATATACCATTACCATGGCCGTACTGACGGTGATTCTGCTCTCTCTGTATGTTTTGAGAGCGGTGCTGGGAAGCTATTACCGGAATCGGCTGGCAGCCTGTGTGCAGGGCTGTGATCCGGAAGCCTATGAAGCCATTGCACAAAAAAAGCTGGCAGGACTTCTGGTCCCGCCTTTTAACCTTCACTATATGAGGCTGAATTTGAATATGATGCTGGAAAAGGAGAAGGAGACAGATCAGGAGTTTGACTTTCTTCTGGCTATGAGCACGGGGAAGGCCATGCGCAGGGAGGTGGTGCGCAAGGCGTATTACTATTATGTCAAGCGCAGGGACGGGAAACGCTGCAGACTGCTGCTGGACGAGCTTTTAACCTTTGCGCAGGGGGAGGAAGCGAAGGAGTGCGAGCTGCTCTATGATATCTATATTTTGAAGAAAAGCAGCCATATCCGGGAGCTTATGGAAGGGATTGAGGAACTGCCGCCGGCACAGAGGGCTGTGAACGAATATCTGATTTCCCTTCAATATGAGAATCAGAGCAAAACGGATTTGGCACGGGAATACGAGGAGCTGTCCAGGCGTCATATCAAAGAGGTCGTGGAGCGAGAATGATTTTTGTGTGTATGCCGATGGCTTCCATAGAAGCCGCATCCATGCCCGGATCGGTGACCAGATAATCAATCTCGGACCAGTCCGCAAACTGGAGAGGCGAGGAATAACCTGCCTTGCTGCTGTCCGCGAGCACAATACTGGTGAGCGTATTTTTGAGGGCGGTTTTCTTAATATGGCTGTAGTCAAAGGCCAGACCCGTAGGCCCGCTGTTGGCTTTGAAGCCGGAGCTGCCGAACACGGCCACATCTGTACGCAGCTGTTGTAAAAATTCCACCGTGGGAGCGCCGCTTGCCGACATAATGTCAGTGTCAATAACACCGCCGCAGATAATGAGCTTGTTGGAGCTTCCGCAGAGTGTGTTGATGATTTGCAGGGAGGTGCTGATGATAGTGTATCCGGACAGGGCACGCAGCATCCGGGCAAAATACAAGGTAGTACTTCCGGTGTCAATAAAAATGGTGGCATGCTCGGGAATCAGCTCCAGAGCCTTTCGGCAGATCTGCATTTTGGCATCCGGCATCCGGTTCATGCGTTCGTGAACGGCAGGAAAGCTGTCGTCTTGGGTATCAGTTGATACGGAAGAGGAAGGATTGCTGCGGATTACACCTCCGAACCATTTTTGCACAAGGCCCTGGCCGGTCAGTTCCAGAAGATCCAGACGGATGGTCTCCCGGGAGACCTGAAAATGTTCGGCCAGGTCGGCGGTTTTTGCAGCACTGCCGTCAGAAAGCAGTTCCAGAATCTGCTGCTGACGCTGGGTGGAAGTAAGTTTTTTCATCATCATCACTCTTTTCTCTTTGCTATTTACTAGCTTATTAGAATTTGGATGAAATGTCAATGCTGTTTCTTTGATACACCAGAGAAAAAATGTAAATTTGCAAATATAATTTGTAAAAATACAAATATAAAACAAGTAAAATCCAAAATTAATGTGGAAATATGCAAATTAATACTTGCAAAAATGCAAATAAGGTACTATAATAAGCTATGGAAACAAAGAAACGCGAGAGGAAGGAAAGGAGAGGCGGCATTGGGAGACAAGTGGATTGATTTGTCGGGCAAAACGGTAATTGTAACAGGAGGTTCCATGGGCATCGGTGAGGCCATTACAGCGGATTTAAGAGGCTGCGGCGCACGGGTGGCTATTTTTGATATGGCACCTCCGAAGTATGAGATTAAGGATACGGATACCATGTTTATAAAGCTGGATATCCGGAACAAAGGGGATGTGGAGGATGCGGTCAGGCAGGTACGGGAGCGTTTTGGGTGTATTGACGCACTGGTGAACAATGCCGGCGTAACCCGTCCCAGAATTCTGGTGGATTATTACGGAGAGGAGCCCCAGTATGAGCTGAGCGAGGAGGATTTTGATTTTCTGGTAAGTATCAATGAGAAGGGGACCTTTCTGGTATCTCAGGCGGTAACCCGTGTGATGCTGGAGCAGCAGTCAGGCGTAATCATTAACATGTCCTCGGAGGCCGGGCTGAGAGGGTCCGTGGGGCATAGCTGCTATGCGGCCACCAAGGCGGCGATTCACAGCTTTACGCAGTCCTGGGGAAAGGAGCTGGGCAAGTTCGGCATCCGCGTACTGGGCATAGCTCCCGGTATTCTGGATCGGACGCCCTCCAATAACGATGAAAAATATCGTGCTCAGGCATATGGAAGAGGCTGGGGCACTGATGTAAAGCCGGAGAGGTTTTTTGCCAATTATAAGACATCCATTCCCCTGGGGCGGCCGGGGCATCTGTCTGAGGTGGCGGATGTGGTCTGCTATCTGATTTCAGATCACGCATCATACCTTTCCGGAATCACCATTCCGGTAGGCGGCGGAAAAGACTGAGAGAAGCTTAAATGATTTTTTAAGGAGGTAATGTAATATGAAAGCTGTGGTTTTGGGAGCAGGAAGAATCGGAAGAGGCTTTGTAACGGAGCTTCTTACACTGAATCAGGTGGAAATCACCTTTTTTGATGCCATGCCAGCGATGGTAGAGGAGCTGAATGTGCGGAAGGAATATACCATTCATGTTCTGGGAGCGCCAGAGAAGGATCTTTTGAAGAAGGATGTAAAGGCATATGAGATCAAGGATACGGATCAGCTGGCAGCATGCTGGGCGGAGGCGGATCTCATCTTTACGGCCTGCGGCGGAAAGAATATGCCGGCGGTAGGAGCGACACTGGCAGAAGCGTTCGGAAAGCTGATGGCGGCAGGAAAGGTACATACCAGCAATGTGGTGACCTGTGAGAACTGGATTGATCCGGCGGCAGATTTGAAAAAAGGAATTTTTGATCATCTGACAGAAGAGCAGAAGAAGGTATTTGAGGAATATGTAGGTGTCAGCGAGTCGGTGATTCTCTGTACGGGAACCGGGGCTCCGGATCCGGACAAGGTAACGAATCCTATGGATACCTGGGTACAGGATCTGCGTTACCTTCCCATCGACCGGGATCGGATTAAGGGAGAACTGCCGAAGCTTGAGTACATTGACTTTGTACCGGCCTTTGGTGATCTGCTGAAGCAGAAGATTTATACCAACAATACCAGTGTGGCGACCGTAGCCTATTTGGGAAAGCTGAAAGGGCTGACCTATGTGGCGGAGAGTGCCAACGACCCGGAGATTGAGCCGATTCTGGACGGCGTATACCGCGAGATTAATGAAGCATTGGTTAAGGGAATGGGCATCAACGAGGAAAGCCAGCTGGAATTCTCCAAGCGCGCCAAGGCGAAGTACACGGATCCGGCCATTGTTGATGTTGTGACCCGAATTGCGCGGGATCCCATTCGGAAGCTGGGACCGGAGGATCGGTTTATCGGACCTATCAGGATTGCTCTGGGAATCGGTCTGGAACCAAAATCAATTGCCATGGGCTGCGCTGCGGCGCTGTACTATGAGAATCCGGAGGACGAGGCGGCCAGGGAGCTTGTGAAGCTCCGCAGGGAAAAAGGCGTTGACTACATTCTGGAGCATATTTCAAAGCTGGATTTGAACGGTCCCGAGGTTAAGTGCATCAGGGAAGCCGTAGAGGAATTGAGAAAGAAAGGATGGATTAAAGAGGCATGAGCAAGAAGGCGGTTGTGATTGGAGCCGGTCAGTCCGGCAGAGGCTATACGGCCCGCTATCTGTATGAAAAGGGGTATGAGATTACATTTATAGATGAGAAAAAGGAGCTTGTGGAGCTGCTGAAGGAGGATCGCGCTTTCTCCATCCATTTTTATCATATGGATCGGACGCCGGTATATGTCAGGGACTTCTGTGCATATGCGTCCTATTCGGAGGAGGCGAAGAACGCCATTGGAGACGCGGACTATGTATTCACCGCAGTCGGCGAGCAGAATCTGGGTGATGTGGCAAAGCAGCTAAAGGAAGGAATGGAAGGAAAGCGGAAGCGTACCGTTGTAATTACCTGCGAGAACGGCGTCAACCCGGGGCGCGTGATGCGGGAGCATATGGAGAGAGAAGGGATTCAGGCGGATTACGTCGTATCCCAGACGGCAATCTTCTGTTCTACCGTTATTGTCAGAGGAACGCGGCTTGACATATTGTCCCAAAATGAAACGTATTTCCCCTATGACTGCGATGAGTTTACGGATCCCTTTGATTTTGAGGGCGCGGTCCCCGTTCATAATTTTGAGAAGTTCTTTAAGAGAAAGATCTATACTTACAACTGCCTGGCCGGCCTGATTTCCTACTGCGGCTATATTAAGGGCTTTGAGGTATATGGGGAGGCGGCGGTGGATCCGGATATTTCCGGGCTGATGGATCGCCTTTTGGAAGAGCTGAATCCCTGTCTGGAGGCTTATTTTGAAATCTCTGGAGAGGAGCAGGCGGCATTTGCCAAGAAGGCTCTGGACAAATTTAAAGATCAATATATTCTGGACTACAACATTAAGAACGGCCGTGCGCCCCGGCGCAAGCTGGGTCCCACGGAACGCATTATGACTCCCATGAGGATTCTGATAGAGCATGGAAAGGATCCCAGCATTATGCAGTTTGTAGCGGCGGCAGCTCTTACCTATTGGCAGGAGCTTCAGGGAAAGAATAACGAACCGCTCCTTGAGAAGTCGCCCATAGAAACCTTCTGTGAGATCAATGATCTTTCCGCAGATGATCCCATTGCGGTAAAGGTGGAGAGCTATTTCCGGGCAATTCAACAAAACCGCAGTAACATTCATATCATGTCTCTTTTATAAAAGGTAAGAGAAGGGGCTGTCGCTTTAACGAATGAAAATTCGTGAAACGGCAGCTTCATTTTTGCTGTTTTTATATGTGATTTCAAGAAAAATCCCTTGATTGCCCTGTTATTCTATAAAAAGAGTATACTTTAATAAGCCATCTCACATGGCTTGAATGTTTGTTTTAAGATGTTTAAAATCAAGCGCTTTTCACTGGAAACAAATGAGTTCCTGTCCTGCCTTTTTGAATCTTATGATGGAGCTTGTTTATGTTCCTCGCCATGGCGAGCAGTATGCTTTCCGCAAGCACATTTGACGTTCCTTTGCTTACGTATCTCCGAAACTGCATGTCCTGCTTTAAATCCCCGAAAGAGCCTTCTGCCTGGATGCTCCGGTTCATCCTGAGAACAATGCCTTCATCAGTAAGGATCCGCTCCAAATCTTCCTGTCTGTATTTTAGAAACGTCTTGGCAGCTTGAAGTGTTTTCGTCCTTTCTTCCAGGGGCGTTTTACAATTGTTGCCCTTGATGCATTCAGTTTTATACGGACATCCGCTGCAGTCCTCACATTTGTAAATCGTCTTCTCACTTATATAACCTGTTTTGCTTTTGGAATGTCTCACATGGTCTGGCACCAGCCTTTTCGCATTCCGGCAGATATAGGCATCCGATTCCGCATCATACTCCATATTTTCCATTCTTCCTATGTCATTCCTGTACCTGCGTGTTTTTGAAATCTCATAGTTGGCAGGCTTTATATAGGAAAGCTGCCCGTTTTCTTCAAGAAACACATAGTTTTCTTCACTTTCATATCCGGCATCCGTAGTTATGTTTTTATATTTAAATTTCAAATGTTCTTCCGCGTCTTTTAAAAAAGGGATTAATGTCGTTGCATCTGTCGGCTGCGGGCCTATGGCGAGCCATGTAATATATTCGGAATCCACTCCATGCTGGAGATTATATGCCGGTTTTAGCTGTCCATTTCCCATGGCATCCTCTTTCATCCTCATAAAGGTGGCGTCGTGGTCCGTTTTGGAATAACTGTTCCGTCCGCCGCAGATATGTATTTGATGATTATATTTTTTGAGCCGGGACAGATAATCTTCGAGGGTTTCAATGCTCTTTTGAAGCGGCGTTTTTCTTTTCCCAATGCCATGAACAAAGACCACGTTTTCACTCTGCCTGAGGGCATAAAGCTTCTTGCGGAGTTTCTTTACATGCTTCATCTTTACAGTGTCGCCATAAACAATCTTTAAATCGTAGCGTTGTTCGCATTCCGCCACAAAATCAGCAAGTTTTATCAGAAGCTTTGTCTGATTTTTGGTTACGGCCTTCTTCCAGACAAAAGTATATTTGTTTGTGGCTGCTTCGATTTTTGTGCCATCAATGAAAACAGTTTCGCCGGAAATTTCTCCCAGGTCAAAAAGTGCATTGGACATTTCGGCAAGAATGCGCTTGGCGCATGGAGCAAAATGAATGCTCCGAAACCGTGCGAATGTCGCATGATCCGGCACGGGTGCACCTTCAAGAAGAAACATGAAATTAATATCCCTTTTACAGTTAAGCTCCATGGAACGGGAAGAATAGTCCCCATTCATATAAGAGTAAAGTACAATCTTCAGAAGTGTTCTTGGGGATACCGAATTTATTCTTTCGTAAGTAGAATATAAGTCAGTCAAATCCATCGCCTCCACAAACTGACTCAGTAACCGCACAGAATCATCCTCCGGAATGATCGTTTCAATATTTAGCGGAAGTTTTAATTGATATCCGCTTTGATTTAGGCTATAATTTTTCTGTAAGTTAATGTGTTTGGCCATACATTAATTTTACACCAACTGCCGGATACTTTCGAGGTCTGGCAGTTATTTTTTGCATATAAAAGGAGCTGCGCTCTAATTACTTAGTGCGACAGCCCCATTCATTTATTTTACTTTTAATTATCTTATCATCTATGAATGCTTCATAGGAATCAAAAATGATATTCTGTAAATATATTTTCTGTATTTCCTTAGCAGTATAGAAATCATAGAGATCTTCTATGAGTATGGCAAAGTTTTCCTCTGTCATATCTGTACCTTCATAAATCATGATACGGAATGCAACACATGCATACGCTTTTGATGCGCGGTCTGTCATTTTCATCCCTCCATTCATCTGCCTTCATTTTTCCTTTTTTTCGTTTTTGCCCTGCCGGGAGACATTATGCACAAAAAGCAGCGCATAATGTCTCCCGGCAGGGCATCCTGGCAATTAAGGAAAAATAAGGATGGCCAGCGCTGCTCTGCAGCCGTTCCACTCAGGCTATTTTAGCCCTGTCCCCGAACTCGATCACAAACTGCCCATAGGTTTCACCCCAGTCACGGTAAGGCATGGACCATTTCTTTATGATGTCTGTCGTACACAGGTACAGTGTCTTGCGCAGCGCATCATCATTTGGGAATACGGCTTTATTCTTAGTGGCTTTTCTCAGCTGCCGGTTGAAGCCCTCGATTGTGTTTGTAGTGTATATAAGCCTGCGTATCCTGTACCCGTAACAGAAATAAGTGGACAGGCTGTCCCATTTTGCCAGCCAGTTATCCAGGACAGCAGCATACTTTTTCCATGTATCCTGCATAGCCTCCAGGTTTCCAAGCGCAATCTCCTCACTCTCTGCACCATATACTTTCTTAAGATCTGTAAGGAAAGCCCGCTGGTCCTTATAGGATACATATTTGATCGTGCTGCGTATCTGGTGGATGATGCACAGCTGGATGCGCATCTGAGGGAACACTGTGTGGATGGCATCCGGAAAACCTTTCAGTCCATCAATGCAGACAATCAGGATATCTTCCACGCCGCGGTTTTTCAACTCATTGCATACTTTCAACCAGAATTTTGCACCCTCGTTTTCACCAATCCAGATGCCAAGGATATCCTTATAGCCTTCCCCGTTGATCCCAAGTGCCACATAGGCTGCTTTTGTTATAATCCTGCCTTCCTCGCGCACTTTAAAATGCACCGCGTCAAGAAAAACAACAGGATAAAAGCTGTCAAGTGTCCGGCTGTACCAATCTTTGGCCTCTCCGGAAATCTTATCCGTGATGTTAGAAATAGAAGCAGCTGACAGATTAATCCCGTAAAGCGCCTGCATATGCTCAGAAATATCACGCACAGTCATCCCCTTTGCATACATGGATATAATCTGCGGCTCCAGCCCTTCTTCAATCACAGCGCGTTTCTTTATGATGTCAGGTTCAAACCCTGCTTCCCTGGTACGCGGTACCTGAATTCCAATATTTCCATAAGCGGTTTTGATATTTTTATGAGTAGTTCCATTCCTTGTAACGCTACTGCCTTTTTCCTTTTCCTGTAAAATGAAATCTTCCATTTCCATGCCAAGCACATGCTCTGCAGCATCTTTTATGATTTTCTGTACCAGGCCATCCTGTCCGGTAATGTCCTGCATGGTTTTGCATTTTGATAATTCTTCCTCATAATTAAAATCCTGTGTCATAGCGGTTTCCCTCCTGATTATATTATCTGCCAATTTCTTCCAGCTATTCACAGTATTGTCGAAAACATTTTTTTGTTCTAAAAATAGGTGTGTCGAATAATCTGTGAAGATAAACACAGTTTATTTTACACAGCCAATGAAGCTGCCGCCTCACGAATTTTCATCCGTTAAAGCGACAGCCCCATTACTTGGTTATATGGAACATAGAAAGAATATATAATTGTCTTACCTCCAAATTCGTTCTCATCATCAAGAATGAATAAATGACTACTAAAATGACCTTCTTCTACCGTAATATTATGAATTTTTTCTGAATTATCTTTAGATATAAATAGATCTTGAGAGTAAAAAGTTCTATCAAAAAAATAACTCTTCCATATGGATTTATGGTA
>OFGA01002791.1_pt1 | contig 10507 bp, 5 predicted proteins | sample 1521471 | NCBI WGS metagenome assembly OFGA01 (sample SAMEA3504086, study PRJEB24116) | mouse gut metagenome | biome: mouse gut; feature: mouse-associated habitat; material: faeces | place: Denmark | collected 2011
GTCCCCCTGGCCCGAAAGGCAGGGCAGCCTTTCTCCGTAAAAACGGCATAAAATGTGTTCCGGGCGGCAGACCGGGGCCTCCTGCCTGGGGGAGGGGCTGTCCGGCAGAAGAAAACGGGGAATAATTTACACAAAAGATCCGAATAGGGTTGACAAACCGAAAAACAAAAGGCTATAATGGCATATCATGATATCAAAGGGAGCCATCCCTGGTATCGGTAAGGAAACAAATAGTCACAGACAAGAAAATGCCATGACGAAGAGAGTAGCTGTCCGGGGAAAGCAGCAGCGAGCCGGTGCGGGTGTGAGACCGGTGCAAGTAGCGGGATAGGGAAGATCACTTCCGAGCAGTCAGGACAAAAGGCCTCTGGCCCGGTAGCCCTGAACGGGATTCCGCCGTTATGGGAAAGCGTATGAAACCCATGGAAATGTTCCGGAACGGAAGACGGCTTCCGCGGTAATTTCCGGCGGGCAGTGTACGATGTAACAGGTGGTCAAACGAACGCGGCAGGCTTCGTCCTTTTACGGATGGAGCTTTTTTATTTTGTCTGCAGGAAAAGAAAAAGAAAGGATGGAATCAATATGTATCAGCCGGTTTCTGCCAGTGTCAGTTTAGTGGACCGCGAAAAAGCGGTAGAACAGTTCTGGAGAGAGAATGACATTTTTCAAAAAAGTATCCAAAGCCGCAGGGAAGGCCCGGTGTACACCTTTTATGACGGCCCGCCCACGGCCAACGGCAAGCCGCATATCGGCCATGTGGAGACCCGTACCATCAAGGATATGATTCCCAGATACCGCACCATGAAGGGCTATATGGTGCCCAGAAAGGCAGGATGGGATACCCATGGACTTCCGGTGGAGCTGGAAGTGGAAAAGATGCTGGGGCTTGACGGCAAGGAACAGATCGAGGAGTACGGCCTGGCTCCCTTTATTGACAAGTGCAAGGAGAGTGTCTGGAAATATAAGGGAATGTGGGAGGATTTTTCCGCGTTAGTGGGCTTCTGGGCCGACATGGACGACCCTTATGTGACCTATGACGATAATTTTATCGAGTCCGAATGGTGGGCTTTAAAGACCATCTGGGACAAGGGACTTTTGTATAAGGGCTTTAAGATTGTGCCCTACTGTCCCCGGTGCGGGACTCCCCTGTCCAGCCACGAGGTGGCCCAGGGCTACAAGGCGGTGAAGGAGCGTTCCGCCGTGGCCAGATTCAAATGTGTGGGTGAGGACGCCTATTTCCTGGCCTGGACGACCACACCCTGGACACTGCCCTCCAATGTGGCGCTGTGCGTGAATCCGGAGGAGACTTATGTAAAAGTAAAGGCTGCGGACGGCTATACTTATTATATGGCAAAGGCCCTGCTGGATTCCGTGCTGGGTTCCCTGGCCGGGGAGGGGAAGGACGCTTATGAAATTCTGGAGACTTATTCCGGCAGGGATCTGGAATACAGGGAATATGAGCCTCTGTTTTCCTGCGCGGGAGAGGAAGCGGCCCGCCAGGGCAGGAAAGCCCATTATGTGACTTGTGACAACTATGTCACAATGTCGGACGGCACCGGTATCGTGCATATTGCGCCGGCCTTCGGTGAGGATGATGCCAATGTGGGGCGGAAGTACGGACTGCCCCTGGTACAGTTTGTGGATGGCAGGGGAAATATGACGGAGGAGACGCCCTATGGGGGGAAATTTGTGAAGGATGCGGATCCGGAGATCATAAAAGACCTGGACAAGGAGGGAAAGCTGTTCTCCGCACCCAGATTTGAGCATGATTATCCTTTCTGCTGGCGCTGTGATACACCACTGATCTATTACGCAAGGGAATCCTGGTTTATCAAAATGACTGCGGTGAAGGACGACCTGGTGCGAAACAACCGGACCATCAACTGGATTCCGCCCACCATCGGAGAGGGACGATTCGGCAACTGGCTGGAAAATATCCAGGACTGGGGGCTTTCCCGCAACCGTTACTGGGGCACGCCGCTTCCGGTATGGGAATGTGAATGCGGGCATCAGGAATGCATCGGCAGCCGCAGCGAGCTGGCAGAAAAGACCGGACAGGCAGATACCGCTGGGACCGAGCTGCACAGGCCGTATATCGATGAAGTGACATACAAATGCCCGGAATGCGGCGGGCTGATGCACCGCGTGCCGGAAGTCATTGACTGCTGGTTTGACTCCGGGGCGATGCCGTTTGCACAGCATCATTATCCGTTTGAAAATAAAGAGCTGTTTGAGCAGCAGTTCCCGGCGCAGTTTATTTCCGAAGCCGTAGACCAGACACGCGGATGGTTCTATTCGCTGATGGCAGAATCCACGCTGTTATTTAACAAAGCGCCGTATGAAAATGTTATTGTGCTCGGGCATGTGCAGGACGAAAACGGACAGAAAATGAGCAAATCCAAAGGAAACGCCATTGACCCGTTCGAAGCGCTGCAGACGTATGGGGCAGACGCCATCCGCTGGTATTTTTATATTAACAGCGCGCCATGGCTGCCAAACCGTTTCCACGGACGCGCCGTGCAGGAAGGCCAGCGCAAGTTCCTCGGCACGCTCTGGAACACGTATGCATTTTTTGTGCTGTATGCAAATATTGACGAATTCAATGCCGCAGATTACAGCCTGGAATACGACAGGCTGGGCGTGATGGACAAATGGCTGTTATCCAGGCTGAATACGGTGGTCAAAGCGGTGGATGAAAATCTGGGCAGCTACCGGATTCCGGAAGCGGCCAGGGCGCTGGATGCATTTGTGGACGAAATGTCCAACTGGTATGTCAGAAGAAGCCGGGAACGTTTCTGGGCAAAAGGCATGGAGCAGGATAAAATCAATGCATACATGACACTGTATACAGCACTTGTGACGATTGCAAAAACAGCAGCGCCGATGGTGCCGTTTATTGCCGAGGATATTTACCGCAACCTTGTGTGCAGCGTGGATAAAGCAGCACCGGAAAGCGTGCATTTATGCGATTTTCCGGCAGTTCAGGAAGCGTATATAGACAAAGCGCTTGAGTCTGATATGGATGCCGTTTTAAAGATTGTCGTTATGGGACGTGCCTGCCGCAATGCAGCCAATATCAAAAACCGCCAGCCGGTTGGCAGCATGTATGTGAAAGCGCCGTCGGTACCTGCAGATTATTTTGTAACGATTATCGAAGACGAGCTGAATGTAAAACAGGTTTCTTTTGCGGATGATGTCAGTGCTTATACCGATTATACGTTTAAGCCACAGCTGCGCACGGTTGGGCCGAAATACGGGAAGTATTTAAAGCAGATTCAAAAGGAGCTGTCTGAGTTAGACGGCAATGCAGCCATGGCACAGCTTCGTGAAAACGGTGTAATCAGGCTTGACAGTATCGGTGAAAACGTCGTATTATCAGAGGAGGATTTGCTGATTACCATGACCCAGATGGAAGGGTATGTCACAGAAGGGGATAATACGGTTACGGTTGTGCTGGATGTAAACCTGACCCCGGCGCTGATTGAGGAAGGATTTGTACGGGAGCTCATCAGCAAGCTGCAGACAATGCGCAAGGAAGCCGGGTTTGAAGTCATGGATAAAATCGCAGTTTCCTATACGGCAGAGGCGAAGGTTACAGGCATTTTCGATAAATACGGCGAAAATATCTGTGCAGAGGTACTTGCAGAGAAACTGGCCGGGGGACAGCTGAGCGGTTACAGCAAAGAATGGAATATTAATGGTGAAAAAGTGACATTAAGTGTCGAAAAGTGCTAACAGGCAGTCAGAAGGAGGACACCAATGAAAAGCAAAATGTTTGAAAAAGAGACGTTTATCAAAAGCGTGAAGGAAAATGTCAAAAACCTTTACCGCAAAACGCTCGATGAGGCGAGCCAGCAGGAAATTTACCAGGCAGTCGCAAATACAGTGAAGGATGTAGTCATTGATGAATGGCTTGCAACACAAAAGACGTTTGACCGCGAAGACCCAAAGATTGTTTATTACATGTCAATGGAATTTTTGATGGGCCGTGCGCTTGGCAACAACCTAATTAACCTGACCGCATACAGCGAAGTACAGGAAGCGCTGGAAGAACTAGGCCTGGACATCAACGTGATTGAAGACCAGGAACCGGATCCGGCTCTTGGAAACGGCGGCCTTGGAAGGCTGGCAGCCTGCTTTATGGAATCGCTTGCAACATTGGGATATCCGGCTTATGGCTGCGGCATCCGTTACCGCTACGGTATGTTTAAACAGGCTATTCAGGACGGCTATCAGGTGGAAACGCCGGATAACTGGTTAAAAGACGGTTATCCGTTCGAGCTGCGCAGGCCGGAATACAGCTACGAGGTAAAATTCGGCGGTTATGTGCGTGCAGAGAACATGCCGGACGGCCAGACACGGTTTGTGCACGAAAATTACCAGTCTGTCCGTGCCATCCCATATGACATGCCAATCGTAGGCTATAATAACAATATGGTTAACACGCTGATGATCTGGGATGCAGAGCCGATGAAGTATTTCGAGCTGGAAGCATTCGGCAAGGGTGATTACCGCAAGGCGGTAGAAGAAGAAAACCTGGCACGCAACCTGACAGACGTGCTTTATCCGTGCGACGACCATATCGCCGGCAAGGAGCTGCGGTTAAAACAGCAGTACTTCTTCGTATCAGCTTCCCTGCAGAGGGCGCTTGCGAAATTTAAGAAAAGCCACCCGGATATCCGCATGCTGCCGGATAAAGTCGTTATCCAGATGAACGATACGCATCCGACACTGGCAGTAGCCGAGCTGATGCGCCAGCTTATGGATGAAGAAGGGCTTGGCTGGGACACGGCCTGGGAGATTACAACAAAGACCTGTGCGTATACCAACCATACGATTATGTCCGAAGCGCTGGAAAAATGGCCGATTGAAATTTTCTCCAGGCTGCTGCCGAGAATTTACCAGATTGTAGAAGAAATCAACCGCCGGTTTGTGCTGTCCATTCAGCAGATATTCCCGAATGATTACCAGAAAATCCAGAAAATGTCGATTGTATATGACGGACAGGTCAAGATGGCAAACCTTGCAATTGCAGCAGGATTTTCGGTAAACGGCGTGGCAAGGCTGCATACGGAAATTCTGAAGAATCAGGAATTAAAGGAATTTTACCAGATGTTCCCGGAAAAATTCAACAATAAGACAAACGGCATTACCCAGAGAAGGTTCCTGCTTCATGGAAACCCGCTGCTTGCAGACTGGGTGACCGACCATATCGGCAGCGAATGGATTACCGATTTGTCGCATATGAAACGTCTGGCGATTTATGCGGATGATGAAAAGGCACAGCAGGAATTTATGAATATCAAATACCAGAACAAGCGGCGCCTGGCAAAATATATCTTTGACCACAACGGCATTGAGGTCAATCCGCGTTCGATTTTCGATGTACAGGTAAAGAGGCTGCATGAGTATAAGCGCCAGCTGATGAATATCCTGCATGTGATGTACCTGTATAACAAAATCAAAGAAAATCCGTCGATGGAATTTGTTCCGCGCACGTTTATTTTCGGGGCAAAGGCAGCGGCAGGATATAAAAATGCCAAGCTTACCATCAAGCTGATTACGAGCGTGGCGGATGTAATCAATAACGATAAGGGAATTGATAATAAAATCAAGATTGTATTTATCGAGGATTACCGCGTGTCGAATGCAGAGTGGATATTCGCAGCGGCAGACGTTTCCGAACAGATTTCCACGGCATCAAAAGAAGCTTCTGGTACCGGCAATATGAAGTTTATGTTAAATGGCGCCTTAACAATCGGAACAATGGATGGCGCAAATGTGGAAATGGTAGAAGAAATGGGCGAGGAAAATGCCTTTATTTTCGGCATGAGCTCGGATGAGGTGATTGAGCACGAGAAAAAACGTGATTACAATCCGATGGAAATCTTTAACAGCGACCCGGAAATCCGCCAGGTACTGATGCAGCTTATCAATGGATTTTATTCCAGAAACGATACAGAGCTGTTCCGCAACCTGTATGATTCCCTGCTGAATACCAACTGCACGCAGTATGCAGATACTTACTTTGTGCTGAAAGATTTCCGTGCCTATGCGCAGGCACAGGAGCGCGTGATGCAGGCATACAGGGATGAAAAGCAGTGGGCAAAGAGCGCGATTTTAAACGTGGCAAATGTCGGCAAGTTTTCCTCTGACCGCACAATTGAGGAATATGTGCGTGATATCTGGCATCTGCGCAAGGTACATGTAGAAATGGAAGAAGAATAAACAAAGGATTAGCTGTTTTAACAAAGAATCAGCTGTTTTCTGGCGGGCGGGAAGCTTCGGTTTCCCGCTTTGCTATTATAATCCGGATGCTGTTGAAATTAGTACATGGCGGGGATGCTGCATGGAATAGTAACCGGTGAAGTTAGATTTTTCAAGCGAGGGAAAGAGAGTGTGTTTCCTGTAACTATTGCCTGTAGCAGAATAAAGAATGGAGGTGTAAGAGTGGATGCATTAAGTAAAGAAGATATTTATACGATAGAAGATATCTATGCATTACCAGAAGGGGAACGGGCAGAATTGATTGATGGGAAAATTTATGATATGGCACCTCCGAGCAGGACGCATCAAAGAATCAGTGGGAAGCTTTATCAAATAATAGCGAATTATATTGATAGCAAAGGGGGGAAATGTGAGATATATGCTGCTCCATTTGCAGTTTTTTTGACGAAAGATAACATAAATTATATGGAACCTGATATTTCCGTGATTTGTGATTTGTCCAAGATAGATGACAAAGGATGTCACGGTGCTCCTGACTGGGTGATTGAAATAGTTTCACCAGGAAACAAGCCGATGGACTATTTCACAAAGCTGTTTAAATATCGGACAGCAGGTGTCAGGGAGTATTGGATTGTTGATTATACAAAAGAGATGGTAGTGGTATACAGGTTTGAAAAAGAAACAATGGAAGAGTATTCTTTTGGCGAAGATGTACCAGCAGGGATTTATGAGGGATTTTCTATAAAAGTACAATAGAATGAATCATATAACAGATTGGCAATAAAAGCATTTGACAATGGAACCGGATGCTTTTAATATAGTGTAACTCGCTTTTCCGGTTTTCATAAGTGGAGAGAATCCGTGTCGCCTGGAAGCATGTTTTTGATATAACTGTTTATTGCCGGTCCAAGTGCATCCGGTATTTTTTCATACAGGACATCCCGCATCCGGTTCTGTGAATCTGGACAGCAGTTTTTCCATTGCATTTATGGTATGAGTATAAAGTCGTTACAGAGAGTCTTTCATAAAAAATCGGAGGATTTCGCATCCATGACAGAACTGGAAAAATACTATAACAAATTTTGTGAAGAAAAACGCCTGGGCAGAAGGCACGGGCAGGCTGAATATATTATCACAATGAAATATATCCATAAATACCTGGAAAAGATGGATTCTCCTGCAATTATCGATATCGGGGCCGGAACCGGGCGCTACAGCGTGCAGCTGGCCGAGGAAGGATATGACGTTACAGCAGTCGAGCTGGTAAAATATAATCTGGGTATTTTAAAATCCAAGGGCAGCAGTGTTAAGGCATATCATGGAAATGCGCTGAAGCTTTCCCGTTTCCAGGATGAATCGTTTGACATGGCGCTGCTTTTTGGCCCGATGTATCATTTGTATACGATGGAAGATAAGGTTGCGGCATTAAAAGAAGCAGCCCGCGTGACCAGGCGGGGCGGCTATATCCTCTCTGCCTACTGCATGAATGAGTATGGCGTACTGCTGCATGGGTTTCGGGATGGAAATGTAAAAGCCTGTATGGAAAACGGAAAATTAAATGCAGATTTTCATTGCGTGTCCCAGCCGGAAGACTTGTATGACTATGTCAGGATAGAAGACATTGACCGGATTAATGAGGCAGCCGGCTTAAAGCGCTTGCAGATAATCGCACCCGACGGCCCGGCAAATTATATGCGCCAGGTGCTGAATGGAATGGATGAAGAAACATTTGAACTGTTTATCCGGTATCAGATGTCCGTCTGTGAACGGCCGGAGCTTCTGGGAGCAAGTGCGCATACGGTGGATATTCTGCAAAAGTGCTGACATTTGAAACAGTCAGGTATCATGCAGTGGCTGATAACAATGGAGGCATTTCCGCCTGTATACATGCCGGACAAAAAGGAAGGGGGCAGAATGCATGGCAGTTTTTTTAAACACGGATGCAGCATATCAGGATTTCCAGATGCTTCGCAATGATGAATTTTTCACAGACAAAACAGGAATGATTGAGAAAATCAGCAGAAAAATCAACACAAAAAACAGGTTTATCTGCATCACAAAGCCGCGCAGATTTGGAAAAACATCAATTCTGAATATGCTGGGGGCTTATTATGGGAAGTCCTGCTGTTCAAAGGCATTGTTTGACGGCTTGCAGGCCAGCAGATGCGAAGCCTGTGAGCGGCACAGAAACCAGTATGATGTCATAAAAATCTCTTTTAATGAATTATCCTGGAAGGGAAAAGAATACAGCGATTATATCGGACGTTTTCAAAAAATGCTCGAACAGGATATCCGGGAAGCATATCCGGCACTCTGTGGCAGGGAATTTGACAGCCTGCCAGACCTGATTACGGCCAGCGGCGGCAGATTTTTGTTTCTGATTGATGAATGGGATTATATATTCAGCCAGGAGAACTGCCGGGAATATCATGACGATTTTCTGGAATTATTAAGGGACCTGCTCAAGGACAGGCCGTATGTCGTATTTGCATATATGACGGGCGTGCTGCCAGTCAAGCAGTACAGCACCGGGTCTGCCCTGAATATGTTTGATGAATATACGATGCTGAACGATGCATATTTTGATGAATATTTTGGATTTACGCAGCAGGAGACAGAGCAGCTTTGCCAAAAGCAGTCGAAGCTTTCCATGAGTGAGATTTCAGAATGGTATGACGGATATGTGACCGATGAAGGGAAAAGGCTGTATAATCCCCGCTCGGTGGTTATGGCACTTGGCAGGGGAAAGTGCCAGAGCTATTGGACAAGAACCGGGCGGATGGACGAGGTTTTATATTTTCTGAAATACAATATCGCGGAAGTCAGGGATGATGTCATAAAAATGGTGAATGGCCAGTCTGTGAAAACAGATATATGGAGAGAATACACGGCTGGCCAGGAACCGCCTTCGAGCCGGAAGGAAATATATGCTGCCATGATTATTTACGGAATGCTTTCATACCATGAAAGGGAACTGCGCATCCCAAACCAGGAACTGATGCTGGAATTTCAAAAAGCGCTGGAAGATAATGAATTTGATGAAGTGGCACAGCTGGTCAGAAATTCTTCAGAAGTTTTAAGCGCCACATTGGAACAGAAGGCGGATAAAGTACAGCTTTATCTGCACAGCATACACAATAGTGAGATACCGGTATTGAAATATAATGATGAGAACAGCCTTGCCTGTGTGGTAACACTCGCATATCTGGCAGCAAGGAATAAATACCAGATTGTGCGGGAAGAAAAAAGCGGGAAAGGTTATGCCGATTTTCTTTTTTATCCAAAGGTGAAATCACTGCCGGGAATTGTCATTGAATTAAAGGCAGATGGAACACCACAGGCAGCTATCCGGCAGATAAAGGAAAAGGAATACTGCGAAAAACTGAAACGGGAGCATCCGGGGAAGATTCTGCTTGTGGGAATCAGCTATCATACAAAAAAGAAGGAGCATCAGTGCAGAATAGAGGAATATGAATGCAGCACGGGGCTGTCGCACTAAGAAAAATGATACAAGATATAGTTTATTAGAATCATTCTTATAAACTATATCTTGTATATGTTTTGCTTAATGCGGCAGACCTGCGCCGGTGTCATCACAGCAGGACTGCATCCACAGCCTGCCTGTGTTATATCTGTGCAGCAACCAGTATCTGCACGCTGCGTGGCTTTAACTGTATCGTATGGTCGGTTACTTTTTCCGGTTCTGCCAGGATGCTGTGCGGATGCCAGGTATCGACCACGACTTCCCACTGCATGGATGGCGGGAGCTGCGGCAGATGCTGCGTGACATTCCCCCAGTATGCATTGATGGAGATAAATACAATATCGTCTTCCCCGGTTTCTTCGTCCTTTCCGGCGAACATAGCCCCGATAACGTGGGAATCCCAGCTGTAGCTGCTGTTCCATGCCTGTGCTTCATGCAGGCTGACGAACGGGAACCCGAGGGAGCAGGAAAATGTATTTTTGCGGATAACCGCATGCTTTTTGCGGAAATTTATCATATAACTGAAAAAGTTAAATAAGTCTTTATTTTTCTCCGGCAGAGACCAGTCCAGCCAGGAAATCATGTTATCCTGACAGTATGCATTGTTATTGCCATGCTGGCTGTTGCCAAATTCATCCCCGGCGAGGAACATCGGTGTTCCGCGGCTGCATAACAGGACGGCACAGGCGTTTTTCACCATCCGCCTGCGGAGCGTCAGTATTTCCGGGTCCATTGTCTTGCCTTCCACGCCGCAGTTCCAGGTAAAATTCATATCAGCCCCATCCCGGTTATCCT
>OFGA01002794.1_pt1 | contig 10486 bp, 8 predicted proteins | sample 1521471 | NCBI WGS metagenome assembly OFGA01 (sample SAMEA3504086, study PRJEB24116) | mouse gut metagenome | biome: mouse gut; feature: mouse-associated habitat; material: faeces | place: Denmark | collected 2011
TAAACGGAAAATTCCAGACCATTCAGCGCTGCGGAGATGAAGTGAAGCTGGAATTCCGCAATCCCTTCTAATATGAGAAAGAGCCTCCCCTCTCTGTAACTGGTGTTCAGAGAGGGGAGGCTTTTAAAATAGGAGCCGGATTTGGCAGAAATTTTGCTGTCAGATTTCGTCCCTGTTTCCGCACAAATGGTCGATCAATTGCCGGGCGGCTCTTCCGGACAGCCCTCCGTGGCTTAGCCCCCATTTTCGGGCTTCGGCCAATAACTGCTCTTCGGACAGGGAAAGGCGGCTGCGGATTGCTAAAGTTTTCACAATCTCCTGGAATTCGACAGGTTCCGGTGCGCCGAAATAAATCTGAATGCCGAACCGGGCGGCCAGGGACAGCTTTTCCTGAACGGTATCGTTTTTATGGAGGTCGTCGGACTGCTCCTGGCGGTCGCTGAATTTTTCCCGGATCAGATGGCGGCGGTTGGAGGTGGCGTAAATCAGCACGTTCTCCGGCTTCTTCTCCAGCCCGCCCTCAATCACTGCCTTTAGATATTTATATTCAATCTCGAAGTCCTCGAAGCTCAGATCATCCATGAAAATGATGAATTTATAGTTGCGGCCTTTTATCTGGCCGATGACCTCATTCAAGTCCTGGAACTGGTGCTTGTACACCTCTATGACCCGCAGCCCTCTGTGGTAATACTCGTTGGCGATGGCCTTGATGCAGGAGGATTTCCCCGTGCCTGCATCGCCGAAGAGCAGACAGTTGTTGGCCTTCCTCCCGGAGACGAAGGCCTCCGTGTTGTCCCGCAGCTTCTTCTTCTGCTGCTCATAGCCCACCAGGTCGTCCAGCTTCACGTGGGCGATGTTCAGGATAGGCTCGATCCGCATGCCCCCGGACGCGCCGTTCCCCATCCCTGCCCGCTCCGGCCCGGGATGCCCCTCCGCCCCTGTATCCCCGCGCAGCGCTCCACGCGCGATGCGGAAGGATTTGTGCAGCCCGAACTTCCCCACCCCGTATTCCCGATAGAAATGGGTGAGGGTGTCCTTCATCTCCTCCGGCGAGCCGTCCCGGCAGAAGTCCTCTGCCAGCTCACAGATGCGGGCACAGATTCTGGTATTGTAGACCCTGCTCTCCAGGCTGCTGCTCTCGTATTCTTCAATCAGGGAAAATTCCGGCACATGGAGCCTGTGGCACATGGGCTGGAAATCATAGTCATAGAATTCCTTGAATATCATGATATCATGCAATACAGCACGGTTAATCGTCCCCTTGATTTCTCCCCGGATTTCGCAGCCCCGGCTGTAGCTGTTCTCATTGTTCACCAGGAGGTTGGCCAGATAGCAGTGCCACAGGTTGCCGTGGAAGCCGTAAGTCCCCGCCAGCTCGATCAGCCTGTGGATACAGCCGTAAAACAGCTCCGTCACCGCTTCCACCGTGCAGGGCCTGCCTGACACGTAGTTTTCCCCCAGGCCCGCCTCCTCATAGTGATCCATGAGCCATGCCATGTCCCGCAGCAGCTCTCCCTCCTGAAATGTCCTGTATACGATCAGTTCCTTCTCTCTCATATGTCCTCTGCGCCTACTCCGGCCTGTCTGGCCGGAGCGCTGTCCTTTCCGTCCTTTCCTCTCCTAATAATTCCCCAGTATCTTCATGTTCCGCGCCTCTTCCCGAAGCCCCCGCAGGGCATTCTTCACAGCGCTGTCCGCCAGGTTCCCCTCGAAATCGATGAAGAAACGGTACTCCCAGTTCCTGTCCTCGATAGGCCGGCTCTCAATCTTGGTCATGTTCAGATGGTTGTAGATGAAATGGGACAGCATATGGTAGAGGGAGCCGCTCTCATGGGGCACCTCGAAACAGATTGCAATCTTCCCCGCATCCCTGCGGAATATCTTCTGGCCGCTGACGATGATGAATCTGGTGGAATTGGTGCCGGAGTGGTTCACCTTCCGCTGCAGCACCTCCAGCCCATAGACCGCGCCCGCATGCTCGCTGGCGATGGCCGCCTGGGACTTGTCCCCGTCATCCGCCACCTTTTTGGCCGCGAAAGCATTATTCTGCATGCTGATCTGCCGCCAGTCCTGGACGCTTAAGTACTTTGCGCTCTGCATCAGGGACTGGGGATGGGAGTACACCGTCCTGATGTCCTCTATCTTCGCCCCCGGCACCCCCAACAGGCAGTGCTCGATCTTGATGATCTGCTCCCCCACGATATAATTCTCATACTCCTGGAGCAGGTCATATATCTCGCTGACGATCCCTGCCGTGGAATTCTCGATGGGAAGCACAGCAAAGTCCGCGCTGCCCTCATCGATGGCATCCATGGCATCCCGGAAGCTGTCCACATGGAAGCTGTCGATGCCCTCCCCGAAATACTGCGTCATGGCCGCCTGGGAGTAGGCTCCCTCCGCCCCCTGGAACACCACCCTGGCCTTTCCCGCATCCAGCGCGTCCACGCTGATGAACGGCAGCTTCTCCAGCCGCCCGTTCTCCATGAGAAGCCTATATTGGAGCTTCCTGCTCATGGACATAATCTGCTCGAACAGCTCCACCACGCAGAAGCCATTGAACTCATCGCTGGCCAGGGAGCGCACCTTCTCCAGCTTCTGGGCCTCCCTGCTCTTGTCCAGGACATTCTTCCCCGCGGCTATCTTGTACTCCGCCACCTGCCTGCAGATGTCCATGCGCTGCTCGAATAATTCCACCATCTGCGCGTCTATGGCATCGATGCGCTGTCTCAATTCTGTCAAATCCATATCTGCGACTCCTTTGTCTTAGGCTTTTTATCCTTTTTCTATCTTAATTTCCATCTTATTTTCTATCTTATACCAAAACAATCTTGATAGCAAGCAAAAAGGGGTGTAAAATAAGAAAGAATGAAAGAAGGCAACAGATGGAGGATATCAAAATGAGATTGAAAAAATCCGTAAAAATCGTACTGGGCATTATCATCGTCGTTCTGCTGGCAGGCATAGCGGCCATCCTTGCCCTGTCCCAGCGGGTCCGGATGAACCCTGACGGAACCGTGGGCAACACTGCCGGCAACCTGAACAACGACGGGCGCTTCTGCGAATATGACGGCACCGTCTATTTCCTGAACTCCTTCCCCGAGGGCGGCCTCTTCGCCATGAACCCGGACGAGACCGATTTCCGCAGGCTCAACTCCCTGGAGGTGCGCAACATCCTGGCCGGCGGCAAATATCTCTACTACTACCACACGGGCATCTCCTACGAGGACTCGGGGTTCTCGGGCGCCCTGGGCCTGCGGACCTTCCAGCGCTGCAAGCTCAACGGCAGCAACGCCACCTCCCTGACCACCAAGGTAGTGGTCACCGCCCAGCTTGTGAATAATTACCTGTACTTCCTCACCGCCTACAATGACGACATCTCCTTCTCCAAGATGAAGATAGACAATTCCGATGAGATGAAGCTGGCCGACTACCAAATCAACCCCGCCTGCGCCGAGAACGGCATCATCTACTACAACGGCACCCAGGGCAACCATTTCCTCTACGCCCTGGACACCGCCACCGATGCCCCCAGGGAAATCTGGAGGGGCAATCTGTGGAACCCCGTGCTGGAGGGGGATTACGTGTACTACATGGACGTAGCCAACGACTACAGGCTCTGCCGCTACTCCCGTTCCCAGGACGTAATCCAGGTGCTGGCCGATGAGCGCATCGAATGCTTCAATGTGGGCGGCGGCTATGTCTACTACCAGACCAACGGGCAGGACGCCGCCCTGAAATGCATGGGGACGGACGGCAGCAACCCTACAGTGATTGCCGAGGGCATCTACCACAACATCAACATGACCTCCCGGTATGTGTACTTCCAGGAATTCCAGGACGACACCACCATCTACCACTCGGCTTTGGGGAGCAGCACCTACGAAGTGTTCCAGGGGGCGAAGGACGCGGCGGCGCAGGACTGATATGCGCCGCTGCCGCTCACTTCACTCCTCGATGTGATCCAGCCCCTGGCTTAAAATCGTGACGATATGGGAATCCGCCAGGGAGTAGAATATAGTCTTGCCCTCCCGGCGGTTCTTCACCAGATCCATCTGCTTCAGCACCCGCAGCTGGTGGGAGATCGCCGACTGGGACATGCCCAGCACCATGGCGATGTCGTAGACGCACATCTCCGCGGCCAGCAGCACGTACAGAATCTTCAGCCGCGTGCCGTCCCCGAACACCTTGAAGAACTCCGCCAGATCCAGCAGCTCCTCCTGGGGCGGCATCTTCTCGTCAATCTGCTTCAATGTCTCTTTATCTACATGGAGATACGTGTTCTCTTCCATCAGCACCCTCTTCTCTCTTCTCTCATCTGTCATTCTCAGAAAATCAGAAAACTTTTTGTCGTTGTTGCCATTTTACAACAATTTCCCCTTTCGCGCAAATCCTTTTTCATCCGCATTGACAGTTCTCTTTTTCCACAGTAAAATATATCCACAGCAATGTATCGGAAATCATAGGTTTCGCAGGAGAAAGGATAGAGCAATGGTACTGTCTTGCCACAACATAAGCAAAGCGTTCCTGGAGAACAGGGTTCTGGAAAATGTCGGCTTCCATATAGAAGATTACGAAAAAGCGGCCATCGTGGGCATCAACGGCGCCGGGAAGACCACGCTGCTGCGCATCCTGGTGGGGGAGATGGAGCCGGACGCAGGGGCCGTGACCCTCTCCAGGGGCAAGACCCTGGGGTATCTGGCCCAGGACGGGGCCGTGGACACTGCCAACACCATCTATGAGGAGGTGCTGTCGGTGAAGCAGGAGCTGATCGATTTAGAGCGCCGCATCCGGGAGTGCGAGCTGGCCATGCAGGCAAAAGAGGGCAGCGCCCTGGAGGCCCTGATGAAGCAGTACGGTTCCCTGACCCACGCTTTTGAGACGGGAGGCGGATATTCCTATAAGAGCGAGATCACAGGCGTGCTGAAAGGCCTGGGCTTTGCGGAGGAAGAATTCGGGAAATCCGTGTCCACCCTCTCCGGCGGCCAGAAGACCCGGGTGGCCCTGAGCAAGCTTCTCCTGAAAAAGCCTGACCTGATCATACTGGACGAACCCACCAACCACCTGGATATGAACTCCATCACATGGCTGGAAACTTACCTCATGAACTATAGGGGCGCCGTAATCGTGGTCTCCCACGACCGCTATTTTCTCAACCGTATAGCCACCAAGGTTATCGAGATTGACCAGACAAAGGCCACAACATTTATGGGGAATTACGCCGATTACGCAGTCAAAAAAGAACGGCTCCGGCAGGCTGCCATGCATGCTTATCTAAACCAGCAGCGGGAAATCAGGCATCAGGAAGCGGTTATTGAGAAGCTGCGGTCCTTTAACCGGGAAAAATTCGTCAGACGGGCACAGAGCCGTGAAAAACTGCTGGAAAAGACGGAAATCCTGGAGAAGCCGACGGAAGTGCGCACAGACATGCATATCAGGCTTGTCCCCGGGAAAAAAAGCGGAAACGACGTGCTGATTCTGGAAGATCTGGGGAAATCCTTCGGCGATTCCCTGCTGTTCGAGCATGTCAATCTGGAGATCCGACAGGGAGAGCATGTGGCGATTATCGGTGACAACGGAACCGGCAAAACCACTCTGCTGAAAATACTGAACGGGCTGCTCCCCGCAGACCAGGGAAGCTTTCGCCTGGGTACAAATGTGGAAATCGGCTATTACGACCAAGAGCATCATGTGCTTCACGCCGAAAAGACATTGTTTGAGGAGATTTCCGACGAGAATCCCACGCTCAGCAACACGGAAATTCGAAATCTGTTAGCCGCTTTTCTGTTTACGGGTGATGATGTCTTTAAGCGGATTGAAGATCTGAGCGGCGGGGAAAGAGGACGGGTCTCCCTGGCCAAGCTGATGTTGGGCAATGCCAATTTCCTGATCCTGGATGAACCAACCAACCACCTGGATATCGTCTCCAAGGAAATTCTGGAGGACGCCTTGAACCGTTATGAGGGGACCGTGCTGTATGTGTCCCATGACCGTTATTTCATTAATAAGACTGCCGGCAGGATACTGGAGCTGAAAGCGAAGCAATTTGTGAACTACATCGGCAACTACGATTATTATCTGGAAAAACAGGATGCCGCTTCTACGACGGATGCCGCCGAAATTCAGGCTTCCGCTTTTGACACTGCCATGCCGGTGTCTGCCTCCGGAACCGCCGCATCCGACGGCAGGCTGGACTGGAAAGCGAAGAAGGAAGAACAGGCCAGAATCCGTAAAAGAGAAAATGATCTCAAAAAATGTGAAGAACGGATTACCGCATTGGAAGAAAGAAATGCTGAAATCGATATGCTCATGGCGGCTCCTTCCGTCGCCACCCAGGCCGCCAGGCTGCAGGAATTTGCGACAGAGCAGGCGGCAATTGGAACGGAGCTGGAGCGATTATATGAGCAGTGGGCGGTCCTGGCCGAATGAGCCGCCCCGAAATTCGCCAGGGCCCCCCAGGGGTATCATTGTCCTGCATGTGCAAAACACGGTAGTAACCGACAGCAGAATGCGTTCGGACTGCCCGGCTTGCACAGGCAGGCTGCAGGCCCTTTACAGTAAACGATGCACCCCGGCAGCCCACATGGCAGGAAATGCCGGACGTCACCGTGGTTGCATCGTAATCAGCAGGGATTATAAGAGGGAATCCAGTGTCTCCCTGATGGCCTTAATGAATTCCAGGCTGTTCAGAATGACAGGATTCTCACAGGTGGAAATCAGGGACAGGCTCTTCGTCATCCTGCCTTCTTCCACGGTTTTGATGCATGCCTGCTCCAATTTTTCCGCAAACGCGGCAAGTTCCTCGATGCCGTCCAGCTCCCCTCTCTTCTTCAGGGCGCCTGTCCAGGCAAAAATGGTCGCAATGGAATTCGTGGAGGTCTCCTCGCCCTTCAGATGCCTGTAATAATGACGCTGCACGGTTCCGTGGGCCGCCTCGTATTCATAGACACCGCTGGGCGATACCAGGACCGAGGTCATCATGGACAGATCGCCATAGGCTGTAGCCACCATGTCCGACATCACATCGCCGTCATAATTCTTGCATGCCCAGATAAAGCCGCCTTCAGAGCGAATCACCCTTGCCACCGCGTCATCAATCAGCGTATAAAAATATTCAATGCCAAGAGCTTCAAACTTCTCCCTGTACTCGGCATCGTAAATCTCCTGGAAGATATCCTTAAACCTGTGGTCATACTTCTTGGAGATCGTGTCCTTGGTAGAGAACCAGAGATCCTGCTTCGTATCCACCGCGTATTCAAAGCATGCCCTGGCAAAGCTGCCGATGGACTTCTCCGTATTGTGAATGCCCTGAAGGATTCCGGGACCTCTGAATTCATGTATCGTTTCCCTTATCTCCGTCCCGTCCTCAGCGGTAAATACCAGCTCTGCCTTGCCGGCACCCGGCACCTTAATCTCCGTATTCTTATATACATCACCATAGGCATGGCGCGCAATGGTAATGGGCTTTGTCCAATTTGCCACATAGGGAACGATTCCCTTCACCAAGATCGGGGAACGAAACACGGTACCATCCAGAATTGCGCGAATGGTTCCGTTGGGACTCTTCCACATTTCCTTCAAATCGTATTCCTTCATTCTGGCGGCATTGGGCGTAATAGTGGCACATTTCACGGCGACGCCGTACTTCAGCGTCGCATTTGCGGAATCCACCGTCACCTGGTCGTCCGTTGCATTCCTGTACTCCAGCCCCAGGTCGTAGTATTCCGTCTTCAGGTCTATGTATGGGAGCAACAGCTCATCCTTAATCATCTGCCAGAGAATTCTGGTCATCTCGTCCCCATCCATTTCCACCAGAGGCGTCGTCATCCTTATCTTATCCATTGCACTTTCCTCTCTTTCTGCTATTTTATGATTTCCCATCGGCAGTTTCCCCGTTTCCCGCAGCAGGCATTACTCCTTGGCAAGCCCGTCCCTCACATATGCCTCATGCAGGCCGCCCTCCACCATATTTTCATATGCATTTATCATATGCTGGTGTGCAAGCTGCTCTGCCAGATCCCCGTCTCCCGCTTTGATGGCCTCCATGATTTTCTTATGCTCCTCATTGGACTTCGGTCCCCGGTTGACATTTGCCAGCGTCTTCCTGCGCACGCGCAGCACATACTGGTGAAAATCCTTCAGCTGATGCTCCAGAAGCTTGCTGTCGCAGGCCTCATACATAATATCGTGGAAACGGTTATCCAGTTCGGCCAGCTGCTCCAGATGCCCCTTGCCGGCATGGAATTCAGCCAAATACACATTTTCTTCCATTTCCGCCATCTGTTCATCCGTAATATGTTCTGTGGCCCATCTGGCGCAAAGCCCTTCCAGCAGGGAGCGGATCATATAAATGTCCTTCACATCCTTTTCCGTGATGCCGGTAACATAGGCACCCTTGTTGGGAATGATCTGGATCAGCCCTTCCAGTTCCAGCTGGCGGAACGCTTCCCTCACCGGAGTGCGGCTGACCCCCATCTCCTCTCCGATTGCCACTTCCCTCAATTCTTCATGCTCCGCGTACCTGCCGTTTAAGATATCATCTCTCAGCCGGTGAAATACGCGGCCCCGCAGGGAGTATTTATCTGCCACTTCCTGCTTTACACTGTAATTACCCATCTCTTTCTTTTTCTTACCCTCCTGTTTGTGCCGCCTGCGGCAGCCCTTCACTCATTTTCCCATACCGGGATTTTCTCTTCCGGAACCTATTGATCCGCCCCTGCCCCCGGCATATTCTAAAGTACACTTCACATTCTTATACCCGGCTGTTGTCACATGCCGGGCAATGCAATATTGTTTTTCAGACAGACCTGCTCCACACAGCCCACGATCTCCTCGTCCGTCATCACGGTGACACGTCCTCCCGCGTACTCTTCGTCCACCCATTTTTTAATCTCTGCCACCAGTTCGGAGCCCTTCTCCACCTGCGCCTCTCCCTTGAGCCCGTAATAGGTATTGAGCCAGTGGGCGATTCCCGCCAGTCCCGAGGTGTTGGAAATGGCGCACAGCACCGGCCTGTTCAGGAATTTCTCCGTGTCAAAGATATTGTAGATTTCCTCGTTTTTCAAAAGGCCATCTGCGTGTATCCCTGCCCTGGTCACATTAAAATTCCTGCCCACAAAAGGCGTCCTGGGCGGGATACTGTATCCGATTTCCTTCTCATAGTATTCTGCCAGCTCCGTGATCACCGTGGTGTCCATTCCGTTTAAGTCACCCTTTAACTGGGCATACTCAAACACCATGGCCTCAAGGGGTGTGTTGCCCGTGCGTTCCCCGATTCCGAACAGGGAAGTATTCACGCCGGAACAGCCGTAAATCCAGGCCGTGGTGGAATTGGACACTGCCTTATAAAAATCATTGTGTCCATGCCACTCTATCAGTTCATGAGGCACGCCTGCGTGAGTGTGGATGGCATAAATAATGCCCTGGACACTTCTGGGAATCACCGCACCCGGATAATTCACCCCATATCCCATGGTATCGCAGGCCCTGATTTTCACCGGAATCCGGTAAGTCTCCATCAGTTTCATCAGCTCCACACAAAAAGGTACCACATAGCCGTAAATATCTGCCCTTGTGATATCTTCCAGATGGCATCTGGGGCTGATTCCCTCCTCCAGACAGTCCCTTATCACGCTCAGGTAATGTTCCATGGCCTGGCGTCTTGTCATTTTCAGCTTCAGAAAAATATGGTAATCCGAACAACTGACCAGAATACCGGTCTCCTTCATGCCAATCTCCTTCACCAGCCTGAAATCGTCCTTGCTGGCGCGGATCCAGCTTGTCACCTCCGGAAACGCATAACCTTTTTCCATACATTTATAAACGGCATCCCGGTCTTTTTTGCTGTAAAGAAAAAATTCGCTGGCGCGGATCATCCCGTTTTTTCCGCCCAGCCTGTGGAGATAATCATAGATGGTCACAATCTGCTCCGTGGTATAGGGCGCCCTGGACTGCTGTCCGTCCCGGAACGTGGTGTCCGTGATCCAGATTTCCCTGGGCATATTATGGGGCACAGTCCTGTCGTTGAAAGGAATCTTAGGGATCTCGGAATAAGGAAACATATTGCGGAATACATTGGGCTTCCTGACATCGTCCAGGATGTACATATGCTCCTCTATCTGCAGCAGATTGCTGTTCTTATTCATGGTAACCGGACGGTTCTGAAACATTTCGTTCTCTCTCATATCCCTCTCCTCCCTTTTTACACGCTTGTATTATTGTATACAATCAGAGAGGTATTGTCAATGTTTTCTTCCAAAAACTTTCCCGGCTATCCGTCCAGAAGATGCCCCACATGCAGCATGCCCCAGCCCTGCTGGTTCCACGGCAGTCCCAGATCCGTCGCCGTAAACTGCAGCCGCTGCTTTCCCTTTTCATTGGTCAGGCCGGGGAACTGCTGGAAGAGGGCAGGACGGAACTGGATGATTTTATCGGAGAGGTACTGCGGCACATGGAAGAGGTGCTCGCGCAGACACCGGAACTTTTACCG
>OFGA01002796.1_pt1 | contig 10477 bp, 9 predicted proteins | sample 1521471 | NCBI WGS metagenome assembly OFGA01 (sample SAMEA3504086, study PRJEB24116) | mouse gut metagenome | biome: mouse gut; feature: mouse-associated habitat; material: faeces | place: Denmark | collected 2011
CCGCAAATCTCCCCGGCCATTGGGCCCGGGCCATCCCCTTGCGGAGGCTTGCCTCCGTCACCGGAAAACCGCTTTCTTTCAGGCATTTCAGCGTTTCCAGGGCCAGAACGGCATTTTCAATCTGATACTGCCCCGCAAGACCGATTTCCACTTTGGAATATCCCCCATAGTCAAACCACTGCCTTTCCAGACCGTAATGCACATGCGCCGCCCCGCCTGCGTCCGCAACGGTCAGGGGACAGCCCAGTCCGGCCGCTTTTTCCCGGATCACTTCCATAACCTCCGGCTTCTGCACACCGGTCACGGCCCGGCATCCCTTTTTGAGAATGCCTGCCTTATGGGCCGCGATCCCGGAGAGCGTCTCCCCCAGAAACTGCGTGTGATCCCTGCTGATGGAAGTGATCACCGCCGCGCAAGTGTGCTCCACGATATTGGTAGCATCCAGCAGTCCCCCCATGCCCGTTTCCAGCACCACAATATCACATTGTTTTTCCCGGAAATACCAGAAGCCCAGCGCGGTCTCCATCTCAAAAGGTGTGGGATGGGGCAGGCCCTCCTTCTGCATCCCCCCGCACACCTCTTTTACCAGTTCCATGCCCTGGCAAAAGGCCTTTTGGGTAATAGGGACCTGGTTTACCCGGATACTTTCCCTTTCCTTCAGTGCCGGGGAGGAAAAGCTCCCCACCCGGCAGCCGGCGCATTTTAATACGGATGCCACAAAGGCAGACACGGAGCCTTTCCCGTTGGTGCCCGCAATATGTACAAATTTCAGGCTCTCCTGGGGATTGCCCATTCTCCCGCACAGCTGGCGGACGCTTTCCAGGCCGGGTACCACTCCGTACTGCCCCGCCTGCTCCATATATTCCATCGCTTCCCTGTAATTCATGTATTCTCCTGTTTTCATTCCGTTTCCGGATGCTTTTCCTGCCATCCGTTTCCGGATGCCGGAACAGAACTGCATATTTTTTCTCCCGGGGCGCATACTAGTGTACTGTCTGGATGATATTCAGGCAGTAAACTAGAGTATGTTTGAAGAATATGTCTGATTCTGCAGCCCAAAAGGAGCGTTAGTGTGAAAAATAAATTTTTCACACGCAAATTTGTGCCTGCGGCCCAAATTCGCAGGTTACGGAAAGGCATGGGTATTTTTATGAAAAAAACCCTGATCCGGTTTGCCGGAAATTTTCTGAAATGCGGACTTGCCGGCTGGTGCATGGAAATCGTTTTCACTTCCCTGGATTCCCTGCGCCGTCGGGACATGTCCCTGAAAGGAAACACATCTCTCTGGATGTTTCCCATCTACGGCAGCGCCGCCTTCCTGACGCCATTTGGCCGTCTCCTTGGCAGAAAATCACCCTGGGTCAGGGGATCCGCCTATGCGGGCCTGATTTTCTCCATGGAATATGTCACCGGACGCCTGCTCTCAAAGCACAAACTCTGTCCCTGGGACTATGGGCGCAGCCGCTGGAATGTAGGCCGTGTCATCCGCCTGGATTTTGTCCCGTTCTGGTTCTGCGCGGGGCTGCTTCTGGAACGACTCCTTTGTCCGCCGCATCCCGGCGGCCGGAAAGCCTCCCACGCTGCCCGGCAGGACGCCCCCTAATCCTCTCCCTGGTCCATATCATCCACATCCCCGGAACCGATATCCAGCATGTTCACGGTACGTCTCCTCAGCCTGGCTTCCTCGGATTCCTTCAGGATAAAATCTTTCACCTGTCTTGAGTTTTTGATATGCTGCAGAATCAGCTGGGGATGGGTGGTATCGCCCGTATAGCAGATCACGGTTCCCAGCCCGAACATTTTCTCCCCCAGGCTGGCGCTGTGTGTCACATCCTGCACCTTGTACATATAACAGTCATTTTCCACCGTTTTCAGAAAACCCTCCGAAACCGTGATCATGTCCTCTTTTACAGTATATTTTGTAAAAGTGAACGGAAGTCCGAAAAACATCCATCTTTTTCTCTCCACAAATTCCATTTTCCTGCCCTTCCCTTTCCGGCGGCGTCTGAAAACCGTTTTCTGACAGCCCCTGATTTTCTCCATTATAATCTATTCCCGCAAAATATGCAAACGCACTTTTACGGATTCCACAAGATGCGGAAACCATCCCCGGAACTTGTGCGAAAATTGCTTTCTGCCAGGTTTGGGCCCACTGGGCGGAAGAACCTTTTGACCCGTACACCATATTATGGTAAACTGAAAAAGCAATGATGCTGTATGCATTCTTCCAAAAACCTTACAAAAAATGACAAAAACCCCACCTGGGAAAAGGAGCAGAACATGAAATATATCTTCCGCACCACAAAGGGTTATCGTCTGAAACTGACCGCCCTATTTGGCTCCGTAATTTTCGGCACCGTCACAGGCGCCATGTTTCCTTTCTGCATAGGTAAAATTGTGGACCAGATTTTCTATATCCGGCAGATGAAAGGATTCCTGCTCTGCTTTTTTCTCTATGCAGGGCTGTATTTTCTCAACCAGTGCGGGCACAGCGTCCTGAACTATCTGTGGGCACATCTGAAAATCACCTATGTGGTGGATATCCGCAGACAGTGCTTTGCCCATCTGCTGCGGCTCAGGGCAGGTGTCCTGACCCATATCAAAAGCGGCGACGTGATGCGGCGGATCCAGGAAGACACGGAATGTTTTCTGGAGTTTATCCATCGGAGCCTTTTTTATGTGCTGGCCAATTTTATACAGCTGGCCATCTCCATAGGATATATCTTTTACACCAATGTCTATCTGGGCGCGCTCACCGTGGTCATGACGCCCATCATGGCATATTCCATCCGTTTCTTTTCCGCAAAGATAAAAGAAAAACAGCAGCTGCTGCAGACCAAAAAAGGACTTGCGGACGCATGGATCCAGGAAATGATGATCGGCCTCACGGAGCTGAAGCTGTTAAATGCCCAGCCCCGGGCCCAGCGGCAGTACAGGGAGAAGACGGAAAGCATCCTCCGGGATGAAATCGGCGCGGGATATCTCTCCCTGAAATCAGAGACGGTCAACGAGGCGCTGGTTCTGGCCGGACAGCTTTGCCTGTACGGCATTGCCGCCTTCTTTGTGGCCGGGGAATCCATGACCATGGGACAGTTTGTGGCCTGCGCGGCTTATTTTTCCACCTGCGCCGCCTATTACAATGCCCTTGCCCGCAAACTCACGGACATCAATGCCAATCTGGTGGGAATCCGGCGGGTGGAAGAATTTTTTTCCTGGGAAGAGGAGACGGACCTGCCCTCCGCAGGCAGCCATTCTCTTGCACAAGGCAGCATCCGCTTTGAAAATATCTCTTTCGGATACGGGGACGGACTGGTTTTAAAACATTTTGACCTCTCAGTGGCATCCGGGGAAAAAATCGCCTTTGTGGGAAAAAGCGGCCAGGGAAAGAGCACCCTGCTGCAGCTTCTCTGCCGTTTCCATGACCCACTGGAGGGAAATATCTATGTGGATGGAAAATGCCTGACAGATTACACTTACGCCAGCCTCAGGAGCCAGATTGCCGTTGTATGGCAGGACAACGCCCTGTTTCACGGCAGTCTGCGGAAAAATATCATTTTCTCCGACGACAAATCCCGGGATCCCTGTCTGTGGAAAATACTGGAGGGCCTGAGGCTGAAGGAACTGGTGGAAGAATTCCCGGAGGGCCTGGATACCATCATGGGCAGCGGCGGAAGAAGCCTGTCCGGAGGCCAGAAGCAGAGAATTGCCATCGCAAGGTGCATTTGCCGTCAGCCCAAAATCCTGCTTCTGGACGAGGCCACCTCCGCACTGGACGAGGATACGGAAACTGCCGTAAATGCGTTTATCTGTCAGCAGCTTCCCGATACCACCATACTTTCCGTGGCACATCGGTTCTCTACCGTTCTGGCCGCCGATAAGGCAGTGGTCATGGAAGATGGGCATGTGACCGGCTTCGGGCCCCATGACGCCCTGCTGGAACAGAATACTCTTTACCGGACATTGTGGGAAGAATACCAAAATGCCCGGATCCGGGAAGGAGGCCCCTATGAAACCCAGTCCTGAAAAAAATCCGCTCCCTGAAAATAATGCTTTCCATGCAGGAAATTCTTTCCATGAAAAGTATCCTTTCCATGGAAGAAGTCCACTCCGTGAAGCTCATTCCTACCGTGGGAAATTATGTATTTACATATTGCTGCAGTTTCTGAAGCAGGGCCTGCTGCTTATACCGCCTTACTGCTACCTGTTATTTCTGAATGAAGTCATCACGGAAAGACGGCTGGAACGCCTGTGGCTGGTTTTTTCCCTCTACCTGGCGGTATTTCTGGGCAAAACATTTGTTTCTGTTCTGATACGGATTGTCTACAATCAGGTTTTTCCGGCCATGAGGGCGGAATGGAAAGAAAAGGTCCTGCAGAAATACGGTGCCCTGGACATTCCTGTCCTGCAGGGCTTTTCCCCGGGAGAGCTGAAGGAAAGACTGCACCATGACACGGAAAATCTGGTGCTGCTCCGGGAAAAAAAGCTGGAGTTTGTGATCTCCCTGATCAACATACTGATCACCACGGGCATTTTGCTGTATCTGAACTGGATTCTGTCTCTTGTGAGCTTCCTGCTCCTGCCCCTGTCCTTTTTCATCACACGCCATATCAGGGGACGGAGCAATGTGGAGTATGAAAAAATACGGAATATCCAGACCACTTACAATGACTTCTGTATCCACAATCTCTACTTCTGGAAGGAAGTAAAGACGAACCACTCCGGAGAACGGCAGCAGAAAGAATTTGAATCCCTCTGGGATGCCATGGGAAATGCTTTCCTGAAAACCCATATGTGCTGGTTTATGAACCGTACCTTCCTGGCCTTTAAGGATGTGTTTCTTACCAAAATGGGTCTCTATCTCCTGGGCGGTGTCCTGGTCATCCGGCAGCTTGCCACCGTGCCGGTACTGCTGACCTTCATGGAGTATTACGGAGACTTTACAAACCGTCTTCTGAGTCTTTCCGACAATTGCATGAGCTGGGGTGAGCAGGAACAATCGGTAAAGCGGATCCGTTCCGTTATGGACCTGCCCCTGCCGGAAAGGCCCCTGGCCCTGGATACCTTTGAGAGGCTGGAGCTGAAGCAAATCGGCTTTTCCTATGAGGACAGCCCGGAAACCATTCTGCAGAATTTCAGCATGGAGCTCCGGCGGGGAGAAAAAATTGCCATTGTGGGAGAAAGCGGCAGCGGGAAAAGTACCCTCATCCGGCTCATGGCGGGATGCCTGGAGCCGGAACAGGGTGAAATCCTCTGGAACGGACAGCCCTTCCGGCTCACGGACCGCACATCGGTCTACGCAAAAGCGGGTTTCTTAATGCAGGAGACCAGCCTGTTTAACCTGACCATCCGGGAAAACCTTCTGTTCGGCAAAGAGGATGCCTCGGAGCCGGAAATGACGGATGCCTGCACCCGGGCAAACATTATGGAATTTATCCGGGAGCTGCCTCTGGGATTCGATACGGTCATCGGTGAAAACGGCATACGCCTGTCCGGGGGACAGCGGCAGAGACTTCTGATCGCCAGACTGCTTCTGAAAAACCCCGAAGTGATTGTCTTCGACGAAGCCACCTCCGCGCTGGACTATCAGAATGAAAACGAGATCCTGGAGCTTCTGCTGTCAAATGTGCGGGAAAAAACTTTTGTCATGGTAACCCACCGCAGCACCTCCGTGGCGAAATGCAGCCGGACGGTCTGCCTTGAAAAGCAGGCACAGCCTGCAAAACGCTAAACCGGCTTCCATACATTTTTCCGGAGAAGACTAAAATTTCCGGGCCGGAACATTTTTTCATTGAAACTTATGCCCTTACGTGGTATCATTAAAAAAATGGTTTAAGGAGGTTCCAGAAATGACTGCTAACGAATGTATCAGAGGCCGCAGAAGCATCCGTAAATTTGCGGACAAGCCCGTTTCCCACGAGCTGCTGGCGCAGATCGTGGAGACCGCGTCCTATGCGCCCAGCTGGAAGCATACGCAGATCGTCCGCTATATTGCCGTGGAAGGGGAAAAGAAAGCCGCCCTGGCAAAATGTACATCCATCTTTCCCGGTAACGGAAAGATCATGGACAATGCCCCCATGGTAGTGGCTGTCACAATGATCAAAGGCCGCAGCGGTTACGAGCGGGATGGCTCTTTCTCCACCCCCAAGGGAGACAGATGGCAGATGTATGATGCCGGCGTTGCCGGAGAAGCATTTTGTCTGGCCGCTTACGAACAGGGGCTGGGTACTGTTATCATGGGTCTGTTTGACGAAGAAGATGCCGCCGCACTTTTGGAGCTCCCCGAAGACAGAGAGCTGGTGGCTTTGATTCCCATCGGATATCCTGATGAGACACCCGCTGCTCCCAGACGTAAGACCGTGGAAGAATTATTATCCTATCAATCATAATCAGGAGTCGAAGAGTTTACTCTTCGACTTCTTTTTCGTGCACAGCCCCGCGGAGGGAAAATGTGCCGCCGGGCGGCGCAGGGGGCACGCCTGCCCGATTGAAAACACGCCTTACAAGGACATCTATATTAATAAGAAATGAGGACACAATATGAGACACTTGATGAGCCCGCTGGATTTTACTCCCCAGGAACTGGACAGACTCTTCGATCTGGCCAACGACATTGAACATCATCCGGAGCGGTACGCCCATGCCTGCGATGGCAAAATACTGGCAACCTGCTTTTATGAGCCCAGCACGCGCACCCGCTTAAGTTTTGAATCGGCCATGACAAGGCTTGGCGGAAGGATCATAGGATTTTCCGACGCGGCGTCTTCCTCGGCTTCCAAGGGGGAAAGCGTTTCCGACACCATCCGCATTATCTCCTGCTACGCGGACATCTGCGCCATGCGGCATCCCAAGGAAGGCGCGCCCATGGTAGCCGCTGAAAAGTCAGATATTCCCGTCATCAATGCCGGGGACGGCGGACATCAGCATCCCACCCAGACCCTGACGGACCTGCTGACCATCCGCAGCCTCAAGGGCAGGCTGGGCGGCTTTACCATGGGCCTGTGCGGCGACCTGAAATTCGGGCGCACGGTGCATTCCCTGATCAAGGCCCTGGTGCGTTATGAGGGCATCCGCTTCGTCTTTATCTCACCGGAGGAACTGCGGGTGCCGGACTATATCACGGACATGCTGCGGGAGAGAAATATCCCCTTTGAAGAAGTGATCCGTCTGGAAACGGTCATGCCCCGTCTGGATATGCTGTATATGACCAGGGTACAGAAGGAACGGTTCTTCAATGAAGAAGATTATGTCAGGTTAAAAGATTTTTATATTCTCAATGCGGACAAAATGGCGCTGGCAAAGGAGGACATGCTGGTGCTCCACCCCCTGCCCAGGGTCAACGAGATTTCCGTGGAGGTGGACGCAGACAAGAGAGCCGTGTACTTTAAACAAGCCCGGTATGGCGTCTATGTGAGAATGGCGCTGATACTGGCGCTTCTGGAAATCGAAAGGATCTGAAAAAACCTTCGCCGCACCATGACTTGCCGCGAATCCGGTTTTGCAGTTGCCTGACACGAATACAAAATAGAGAGGATCATCATATGCTGAATGTAGGAAAAATTGAAGAAGGCTTTGTGCTGGATCATATCAAGGCGGGCAGAAGCCTGGATATTTATGATCACCTGCAGCTGGACAAGCTGGACTGCACCGTAGCCATTATCAAAAATGCCAGAAGCAACAAAATGGAAAAGAAAGATATTGTAAAGGTAGAATGCGATATCGACATGCTGGACTTTGACGTGCTGGCGTTTATCGACCACAACATCACCGTAAATGTGATCAAAAACGGAGAGATTGTGGAAAAAAAGGAACTGACACTGCCCATGCAGATCAAAAATGTCATCCGCTGTCACAATCCCAGGTGCATCACTTCCATCGAGCAGGAACTGCCCCATATTTTTGACAGCTTTTTCCGGGGCAGCAATGTTGGGAAAAAAACAGGAAGCGGCTTAGGATTATATATCTGCCGCCAGTTAATGCACCAGATGGAAGGGGAAGTTACGGCTGGCATCAAGGAAGAGGAAGGGGAAGTGTGGATGGAAGTCCAGATTGCCATGCGTCTGGCATGAGAAATGGAATGGCAGGCGCTTAGAAATATTGTTTACACTTTTTCTCCAGCAAAGCAAAATCATTTGTTCTTTTTGCCAGAGGTGTGAAATCCCCATTCCGAAGCTTGTGGCTGTAAACGATTTTTGCATTTTTGAAAATCCTGTTTTTCTGGCGGTTAATTTCCCTGCTTTCTGCCTGTAGCAGATATCTGTAATGGGGGTCTTTTGTATTATTGATATCTACAGGCATAAACTGTCCCTCTGGCACAGGTATCATATTATTGATGTTGATTACTGCATAATCCTTGATTTTAATAAAGTCAACACTTTCATTCATTTTCTTGTGCTTTAGTTTAAAAGAGGACAGTGGGGCGAAATATTTAAAACCTTTCAGTTCCAATAGGATGCCTATGTATTTCCTTGTACCCTCGTCATAAAATAAATGTGGCTGATATTGGGTGAGATACTTTATGTATTCTTTTTTGATTTCATAAATTTTTATCCGTTGCAAAGTAATCACTCCTAGAAAGTAAATAACAGGGGCAAGAAATTGTCCCTGTTAAATCTTAATTTGCTCATTTATAAGGCTGTGCATCACCTAACTTCTAACTCGCTCATTTATAAGGCTGTGCATCACCTGCTACTAACTTGCTCATTTATAAGGCTGTGCATCACCTGCTTGTGTATATAGTATACCCAAATTGTTATGAGAACGCAACCGTTTTTTTAATTTCTTTGGAAATAGTTGTTGCCAAAATAGCGTTAACTGTTCTAAGTGGCATTTTTGCGTCTGGCATGAGCGCCCCAACAGAAACTGGCATTATAGTTTTGCATAGTTTGGAAAAAAATCCAGCATGTTTGGCTGCATTTTCGTTCAAATGTGGAAAATGCTATGGCAAAAAGCGCGCCAGCATCTAGTGTAAAAAAAATCTGGCTATGCCAAAATTATTTAAAATGGGACTTTATCACAATGCCAGAAAGCGTTACACTTGTGCCCATAGGAAAAACCGCGGCAGCGGAAAGCGAAATAAGGAGGGCTTACAGATGGGCACAGAAAACAGATGGGAATTGAACAAGGAATTAGCGCAGATGTTAAAAGGGGGCGTCATCATGGATGTGACGACGCCGGAGCAGGCCAAGATTGCAGAAGAGGCAGGAGCCTGCGCCGTGATGGCGTTGGAGCGGATTCCCGCAGATATCCGGGCAGCAGGGGGCGTGTCAAGGATGAGCGACCCGAAGATGATAAAGGGCATCCAAGAGGCAGTGTCCATCCCGGTGATGGCAAAGTGCAGAATTGGGCATTTTGCAGAGGCCCAGGTATTAGAGGCCATTGAAATCGACTATATTGATGAAAGCGAGGTGCTGTCCCCCGCGGATGATGTATACCATATCGACAAAACAAAGTTCCGGGTTCCTTTTGTATGCGGTGCAAAAGATTTGGGGGAGGCATTGCGGAGGATTGGCGAAGGGGCTTCCATGATACGGACAAAAGGGGAGCCGGGAACCGGGGATGTGGTGCAGGCCGTGCGCCATATGCGCAAGATGAACAGTGAAATTGCAGCGCTTACTGCTATGCGGGAGGATGAATTGTTTGAAGCTGCAAAAGAATTGAAAGCCCCCTTTGGGCTGGTAAAGTATGTCCATGACAATGGCAGGCTCCCAGTGGTAAATTTTGCAGCAGGAGGCGTGGCAACCCCGGCAGACGCGGCGCTGATGATGCAGCTTGGGGCAGAAGGCGTGTTTGTTGGCTCTGGGATTTTCAAATCCGGGAATCCAGCGAAACGGGCAAATGCCATTGTGAAAGCAGTCACCAATTTCACAGATGCAAAGATGGTTGCAGAGCTTTCTGAGGATTTGGGCGAGGCGATGGTAGGCATTAATGAGCAGGAGATTGCGCTTTTGATGGCAGAAAGGGGCAAATAGAATGAGGATTGCGGTGCTAGCTGTGCAAGGCGCGTTTATAGAGCATAGGCATATCTTGCAGCAGCTTGGGGCAGAATGTGTGGAACTGAGGAACAGCAGTGACTTGGCCGGGGAATTTGATGGGATTGTGCTCCCCGGCGGGGAAAGCACTGTGCAGGGCAAGCTGCTGCGGGAGCTGCACATGTTTGAGGATTTAAAACAGAGGATTCAAAATGGGATGCCTGTGCTGGCAACCTGTGCAGGGCTGATTCTACTTGCAGGGCAGATATCCGGCAGCCCCAATGCCCATTTTGCTACGCTGCCGGTCACGGTAAAGAGAAATGCTTATGGCAGGCAGTTGGGCAGCTTTTCCGCTTCTGCAAGAATCAAGGGAATCCGGGAAGGGACGCGGCCCTTCCCGCTGGAATTCATCCGGGCACCTTACATAGCGTCCATCCATGGGGATAAGGCGGTGGAGCCAATTGCCGTGATTGATAAGCTGCCAGATGGCAGCCAAGGATGCAATATGG
>OFGA01002798.1_pt1 | contig 10473 bp, 9 predicted proteins | sample 1521471 | NCBI WGS metagenome assembly OFGA01 (sample SAMEA3504086, study PRJEB24116) | mouse gut metagenome | biome: mouse gut; feature: mouse-associated habitat; material: faeces | place: Denmark | collected 2011
ATTGCAAGAAAGTATAAAGAAAGCAAGGATGTGATCCATGCTATCGAAGCCCACCACGGCGATGTGGAACCGCAAACCCTTGTAGCAATGATCGTGCAGGCTGCAGATGCGATTTCCGCCGCACGCCCCGGCGCACGCCGCGAAAATCTGGAAAATTATATCAAACGGCTTACCAAACTGGAAGAAATCGCAAAGAGTTTTGAAGGCGTTGAAAAATCCTTTGCAATCCAGGCAGGACGCGAAGTCCGGATCATGGTGAAACCGGAAGTTGTTTCCGATGACCGTATGCCTCTCGTAGCACGGGATATCGTGAAAAAAATCGAAGATGAGCTGGAATATCCGGGACAAATTAAAATAAATGTAATTCGGGAGTCCCGCGTTGTTGATTATGCAAAATAGGAAAAAAGTTTTATAAAAAGAGGAAAGTCCTTAAAATGATCCATTTTAGGGACTTTCCTCTTTTATGCATTGTATGAAACCTTCTATTTCCAGTAGCCATAATAGGTATCAAACAGCTTGTCATTATAAGCATCCGCCCCATCCACATTTGAGCTTTTAAATACTGGGGGCTTATGCCCGCTGCGTACAAGCTTATCAATGGCAGAAGCAACCAGCGCCTGAGCCAGGGCAATCCCAACCGCATCGCTCGTAGGCCCTGTCGGCGTATCAAGGCCCTCAATCCAAAAAGACGCATCCCCCTTTTTGGCGCCGTTATCCAGTACCACATCCGCCAGTTCATACAGCTTTTTGCCGCTTGCATGGCGGGAAACTGTTTGTAGGGAATGCTGCATAGAAGTCATGGCAATCACTTTTGCCCCGGTTTTTTTTGCTTCCAGTGCCATTTCTACGGGGACTATGTTCCTTCCAGAATTAGATATAATAAGAATCGTATCTTTTTCGCCCACCTTATGCAGCTTTATCATCGCTTCTGCGTACCCGCCCAAGCGCTCCAGCCATGTGCTCTTGTTAGGCATTTCATGCAGCATTAGCTCCGGCGGCAGGATTGCTTTTACATACGCAAGCCCTCCGGCGCGGATATAAAGTTCCTCGGCTATCATATGGGAATGTCCAGAACCAAAGACATAAAACCTTCCTCCTTCCAGGCACGATTCACATACAGCCTCCGCCGCCTGCTCCAATGCTTCTTCCTGAGTATCTATCGTTTTTTGTAAAATTTCTGCAACATATTGCAAGTATTGCTTTGCTATTGACATATCCATCCTCCCTTTCCAGAAATCTTTTTTACCTCCTGTGCTACACACAGCATCAGCTTTTCGCCCTCCCCCTTTTGAAACGGGCTGCTTAGCGCCTCATAATAAAAGCTATCGTAAGCGGGCATATCTGCAAAATACCCCGCATATCCATTCGCATACCCGATAAAATGCGTCATCCCATCTTCAAACGGGTTGGATAATTCAGAAAAAAGCTCCCCTGGTACACAAATAAAAATATGCTGGTTTACTTTTACAAACATAACAGGCACATCATACGATGTAGCTGAATAAGGGTTCTGCGCCAATGCCAGGCCAGACTCTGCCCCCTCCTTATAAGATTCCAGCACCCGTAAGATAGGGCCATCCACTCCCTTCTGCTTCGCTTCCTTTAACCGTTCTTGACATGAGTAAAGCTTTTCCTGTGCCTTTTTTAAGCTTTCTGCCTGCTTTATCTTTAGCCGGAAGGCTTTATGGACAATTTCAAACCCGTTTATTTCTACTGGCCTCGCCTTCCCTTCCATCTCCAACAGCTTTTCTTCCAGCATGTGCCCATACCGCAGCAGCTCCTCTTCCTGGCCGCCCCGGCGGGAAAACCTGGTGGAAATATCCCCGCAGCTTCCGTTTACAAACATACACATATCATAGCCGTGTTTTTCCATACGTGCCGCAGCCTCCCCCGGAAAATCGGCGCTGATCCGTTTATTTTGGATGCCCATGACAGTCGGATGGCAGGCATAATGCCAGATGGCCGCCGACTTCCCCCCCTTCTGCTTTAAAAACACCGCTGCTATTCCGTTGTTTCCCTTTAAATCCTGGCGGTTACGGTTAGCCCCCATATGCTCCAGGGAGCTGTTAGCACATGAAATGGATGTCTCCTCACAGGCTGTAACTGCTTCTTTTAAAGCCAGCAGGCTTTTTTCTGCAATAAATTCCAACATAACCGGATCCGTCTGCAGGAATATGCCTTCCGCCGGTTTTAGCAGGCCTTCTGCTGTTTTTAACACCCCGCCTAAACCAGAATGGGTATGCGTCGCTGTAAACAGGAAATTTTCCTGATTCATCTGCATTTTTTCCATGCCGTCCTTCATACAGCGGATAAGCAGCCCGTCCACCCCAATTAAATCATAGGCCAGGGCGCCATACCATTTCCCACCCTTTTGAAACACAACAGCTTTCACATACAAATCATCCCGCACAAGCTCTGCGATCCTTTTTTTACTAAAGCCAGCTAAACCAGCCGGAAGCGCAGGTGTGATGCATTGCTGCGCAACCCCTATTTCCATACAAACCACTCCTTCCAGGCAATCCTTGCCAATTTCTCGTTTTTCCACAATACTATGGTATTTTTTTCATTCGCCGTTTCCCGCTAACTTCTGCAACGGTAAGCTTCATAACCGTTGTCTGGGGTACAACCGCCCGGTTATATTCAAAATTTTCTTTATGGTAATGTTCCATTAATAAAGCAAGGGCCTCTTCCTTTTCCTCCTGCGGCACAATTTCCAAAATACCTTTTCCTATGACACTCTCATACTCCATCGTACAATTTCCATGTTCTTCATCCATCACCAGGCGGTGTGCACAATCCATTTCAAAGCTGACCCGGTTATCCTTTCTCAGCAGCTCATACTTTTTCCCCTGATCTGCTCCATGAAAAAACAGGGTAATTTTATCCCCGTCCACCTGCATGCCAAAGTTTAATGGCAGGATATATGGGTATTGGGTATCGTGAAATGCCAGGCGGCAGACATCGCACTTTTCCATAACTCCAATAATATCTGAAAATTCCTTTATTTCCCGATCCTGCCGCCTCATCGTATTTTTTCCAACAGGCTTATACGACGCCAGCTTTTCTTCCCATTCCGTTTCTTTAAAGCCCACCAGAACCAGATCCTCCGAAACTAAAAGGGGCCTCTTTACCAGCATCCCGTCTTCCGCTAAAAGCCTGTACTGCTCCTCTTCCCCCATTGCCTTAAGTTTTTCTTTTAAATTGCGTTCTTTGTACAAATTCCCGCTGGTATTAAAAAAACGTTTTAACGGCAAGCCGCTTTGTTTGTGCCATCCCTTTAGCTCCTCCGCTGTCGGATTTTGTTCCCGGATAGGGCGGCATTCATAAGGGATGCCTTTTGCATCCAGCCAGCTTTTTGCTTTTTTGCAGGTGCTGCATTTTGCGTATTCAATAAACTGCATCGTAATTCTCCTCCCTGTTAATTCTGTTATTCATACACAGGCTGTTTACAGCCATGGTGTATCCCATTGGTGCTTTTCCATATCTACACGCCCATCCAAAAATGTTACCCCTTCCGCCATAAGCAGCTCCACCTGCCTGTTTGCCCCGCCAAATGCAAAAGCCTGCGAAACATTTCCGTCTTTTGTCACAACCCGGTAGCAGGGGATATGCTCAGAATCCGGGTTGGCATGGAGCGCATATCCTACCACCCTGGCCCACCTGCGGTTTCCCGCAAGGGCGGCTATCTGCCCATAAGTGGCTACCTGGCCTTTAGGGATACGCTTCACCGCTTCATAAATTCTTTCAAATGTATTCTTCTCTTTGTCCATGTATCATTTCCCCTTTTATCATATCCGCCCAACCATAAGCCTTACGCCCACTTTCTTAACCCTGCCATACGTTTCCATACATAGCTGCACGTCCATCCCCCTCTTTCCCAGGCCACATCATGCAGCCTATTTTGCCAAGCATTAAAAGCATGCCAGCAAACAAAAAGATCTTTCAACACCTATTAGCTTGCTGGCAATACTTATTTCACACACTCTTATTTTGTTGTCACACGTTTTACACCTGACCAGGACGAATAATATGTTACCCCCTTTACCGTTTTATATGTCCTAATCCTAACATAATATTTCTTTCTCGGCTTCAATTTAGAAACCGTCTTCGATTTCTTCTTATTATTAGCTATTTTTATACTTTTAGCTCCCTTAAACTTATTATTTACCGCACATTGAATTTGATATCCAGACGTCTGTGCTGCCTGTTTCTTCCATTTTACTTCAATTCCTTTTACCTTTGCCTTTAATTTGGTAACAGACGTCCCCTTAGGGTTAATAACAAACGTTTTTGTTACTGTCCCTGTATAATTCCCCTGGAAGGTAATCGTAACAGCAGCCTTTCCAACAGCCTTATTTGCACTATAAGAAACTGTATAGCTGCTTGCCGGAACAACCTTGCCGCTGCTGTCTGAAACGGTAACCTCAGGCCTTAGCTCTTTACCTGTATATTGATAAGAATCCATAGCCAGCGCCACATTTTGGGGATAATAAACCGTTTCGGCATAAGCTATATCACCACACGAAATACATTTTTTTGTAATACTTCCATCCTGGGATGTTGTTGCTTTTAATACATAGGTTTCATATTTGTGGGCAGCATTAATTACTGTATCAGCCTGGGAAATCCCTGTTATGCCAGATGCATCTTTAAACATGCTTCCGCATACATTACACACATAATACTCTATATTTCCCGTTTTTGTACAGGTTGCCGCAACAGCCTGTACTTTTGTAAGCCTATGGCCAAGCGCCGGAATTACCACATGTTCTTTTATCTCACCGCACAATGTACAATGCAGCGATTTGCTTCCCTCCGTCGTACAGCCTGCCTCCTGATCTATCCTGTAATCCTCCTCCCAAACATGTTCCAGGCAATAAACCTTCCATGTAATATAACCTTCTCCAAACCCCGATTCTATCAGCTCATCCCAGCCTGTGGCAGCGGTATTTGGATAATGCACTGTCAATAAACCGCCTAAAAATGCATTACTTTCTTTAAACTCAGGGCAGCTGCCAGTAAACCAGACATCTTTTAAGGAAAGGCAGCCCACAAAAGCTTGTTTTCCAATAAACGTTACCCCTTGCGGAACTACCATTTCCTTAAGGCCTTTGCATTCAAAAAATGCCAGATCCCCAATCGATTTAATATTAGGCCCTAGTGTGAGGCTTTCCAGTTTTTCACAGTAGGAAAAAGCGACTGAATCGATTTTTTCAATGCTCTGGGGCAAGGATACTTCGATTAAGTTGGAACAGTCAAAAAACGCCGCTTCTCCAACATTTGTAATCCCTTCCCCAATCACAGCACGCTTTATGTCAAACAGGTACTCTTTCCATGGGACATCATCCGTACCAGTTATTCTGGGCATTTCCCCTGTTCCTTCTATCTTAAAAACACCTGCTTTGTCAATGCTCCACTCCAGGTTATCCCCATATGTGCCATACGCCAGATAATCCCCGGAGGAGGATCCTGGTTCATATTCTGACCCGGAAATCTGCAGGATGCTTCCATACATATCCGCCATATCCCCATCATATCTATAGCTGACAGTTTCACCTTCAATGGTAACAGCATACGCATCCCCGCCTGCTTTATCTGCCGCAGCAAGAAACAGCTTATCCTCTGCGCCAATGGAACCTGTATCACAATTGGTAATATCAGCCAAATAGTTTTTTCCGTCATCCATTGTGACAATATTCCACATATGCCCGCCTGCCCCGGTTCCTCCTTCCATTATACCTGTAACCGTATAACACGCGACATTGCTGTTTTGGAAATCAGTTAAATCACAAAGGTACTGGAACGCTTTTGCATAGCCTTCACATACGACAGACGTCTCTTCTACTCCGTCAAACACCCATATGAGCTGCCAGGGATTGCCATATTTTACAGCGGGATTGTCAGCTGCCTCATGATTATAAGAAGTTAAATTGCAGATTTCTTGCCTGTATGCATCCAATTTTTCAAAATCACTGCTGTCCGCATATTTATTAACAATTTCCTGTGCCCGTTCCGCTGCTTTAATGGCAGTACGGGACAAATCTGCATTTACTGTGTACTCCGGCTCCTTCGCAGCAGAATCCTGGTATTCTGCCGCCACGGAAAACGAATATGTAACCCCTTTTTCTACGCTCAAGGTCCAATCTGACCCATTTTGAGAGCTGGCCCCCATTTCCGGCCCATGTACAGAAACGCCCTTTGTCTTATCAAACCAGTATAAATCTAATGGGCAGTCCATCATCAGGTATCCTAAGATCTTGGAAATATCCGGAACATTTTGCGTCATCCACGCACTCATTGCTTCCTGTGTAATTTGCCCATCCCTTACAATCGCGCTTACACCAAGCTCTTGGGCAGTCCACGACGTTTTTGTTATTCCAAGCTCCTCTAAAGACAGCATAATGCTTGTCCCGGCCAATTCCCCTGAAGCAATTTTTTGCATACGCCCTTTAAGCATCTGGTAGGCATCCCGTTCCATTCCTTCCAGCCTGTCTTCCCCATAGCTTCCATACACCGAAACTATAGATCCTCCCATAAAGAGCCTGTCCACGTACCCCTCAAACAGCTCATCATTGTCCGGCAAATCCCCAAAAATACCATCTACCTGGTAATCAGTTAAAACCCCCTGCACATTAGCAGGCTCTTTCGCCAAAGCCTCAGACGGGACAGCCGCAGACACCACGATTGCTGTTGACAACAAAACAGACAGCCACTTTTTTACTTTCATGAATTTCCCTCCTGTTATTTGGAACCACTTACCGTCCCAATAATATAAAAATAAAACTGTTCTTTTTCCGAAATCAAATATTCCTTATACAGCCTAAATCCTGGATGCAGCCTTAGCTGCTTTTTAATAAAGCCATTTTCATTTGAATACAAAAGCATAATGCCATCTGGGGCAATCAGTTCCTGCGACTTGTCAAAAAAGGCCCTGTAAAACGTATCCTGCTCCTCCTTCATCTGTTTCCTTCTTACCGGCATATTGGCAATAATTTCATCAAACAGGTATCCATGCTTAAAATCCAGATAATCTTTATTGATAAAATTCACATGCATGCCAGCCGCCTTTATATTCTCCTTCGCCTTTTCAACTGCCTCCCCAAAAATATCAATCCCATAAATTTCCCTTGCTGGCAGCAGCCTATGCCTCTCCACCAGCATCGTCCCCACACCACAGCATGGATCCAGGATCTGGGCATTTTTTCTCAGGTATGGCTTTGCCAGCATAAGGAGCATAGCCGCTGCCGATGGGTGGATAGACGCTGCCACAGAGCCTTTCCTATAATCAAAGCGATCCATCGCAACCGTAGCCATTTTTAAAAACAAATGGATATTTTTCTGCTTATCAAACATTAAGCGCAGTTCAAACTCATAATCATCCGGCGCATTAATAAGCTTCCTGCCGCTTTGTTCTTCTATCACTGCCGCCGCACGCTTCGTATACCTGCTTCTTTCATCTAGTGGGATATTACCCTTCAAATCCAAACGGAAATAAAAAGGATATGGCTCCTTATGGCATTGGGTCAGAAATGGCAATAGCTTTGATTTGGCAACAGCCTCCCCAAATGCCTCTGGCCCATCCTGCATTGTTATCTTAACTCCAAGGCCAATCGAAAAAAACAAATCGCGAAATGTACGGATCCCTACCACGTCCTTTAGAGAATCCACAACAGCCCGCACCCCCAGCGTATTGACCTTCATCCGGCATGCCGGAAGCTGAGAAGCCGTCACATCGGCATATTTAGGGTTCGTCGTAAGCAAAATACTATGCTTTTGATCCCATCCAGTAAACGTATGACGTACAGTTTTCCCTTCTTTACGCAAAATCTGCTCCAATACACGGATTTCTTCCCTAATATGTTTCTTTTCCTCCTCCTTCACCTCACGGCTGCACAATAAATCATACTGCTCCTTTAATTCAGGCAAATAAGGATAAGCATTTGTTTTTTTTAACGCCTGCAGCAGAACCGGGCGCACAAATAGCGTCCCTTCCCTCTGATATGCCTCAAACAACGCCCAAGCCGCCTGTTCAATGCCCAAATCACCCAAAAGCGCCGCTGCATTCTTGCGTACCTTTGCATCTTCTGAATTCAACAAATATTCCAGGCTTTTTCCGTCCCCAGCTAATTCCCTGGCACGCTGGCATGCTTCCTCCTCTTTAATAGCCGCTCGCAGCGCACTAAGGGCCTCTCTTAGCCCTTCCTGCCTCATTATTTGATCCAACAGCTTCTCTATCATATTTTTTCCTCTGTTTTACATAATTTACTCCATTGTACTTGATTGAATAGTTTTTTGCAAGAGGATCACACTGCCAATAATCCCCTACACATCACACCCCCCAAAACAGCCACTTTCTCACCCCTTCTCCCACTCCATCAAAATCTCCATTTCACCCGTCCCCCGATCCGCCGTTTCTTCCCGGCGCAAAAAACCCTCCCTCTCATAAAACCGCAGCGCGCGTTCATTTTTCCGGTAAACATGCAACGACAGCCTTCTTTTTTCCCTCTTGGCAAAACAAAGCAAACACTTCCCAATCCCTCTTGACCGCATCCCCCCGCGCACAAAAATCCCTGCCAGATAATCTCCCATCATCCCAAGAAACCCTGCTACCTCCCCACCGCACCCAGTTACATACACATATACCTCCGCTTCAAAAATCATTTCTCTTACAGACGCAAAATTATTTTCCCAATACTCCTTCGGAATAAAATCATGCGCCTTTATATTCGATTCCAGCCAGATCTGCATAACACTGTCCAGATCCGTCTCTTCCATCCTCCGAACCATAATCCATCCCCCTTTGCCATCCACTCCCTATAGTTCGCTCTAAGCGTGTTTGAAAAATGTTTTCTCATTCAGATTCTTCTCTGTATTCAAAGACAAACCACTTTTCATCCATATAAACCTCTATTGTATCGTCTCCTCCATACTGATAACCAAATCCACTTCCAAAATTAGACTGATTATCTTCTGTTGGTATTTCAGTTCCATCGACAGTTGACGTTATTTCTCCATCCATATTTCCACAGCGCCCGCTGATCGTGCTTTCTCTCCCTGTATCATAATATAATTTATCATTTACTCTTACCATAGGGATTCTGTCATACATTGCATCAGCTTCTTCCTGTTTGGGCAGTTGCTCTTCATCCAAATCCAGTCCCAACATATTTCGTATATTGCTTATATATTCCGGATCTTTCACCATATCATCCGTGATCATATAACTGGAAATGGGATTCTGCCATGGAATCACAAAAATATCTCTGTCTTCTATGTCAAAGGCAGACAGAATCAATGCCATTTCCTCTGGCGAGGCACCTTTTAATGCCATCATCTCTTCCAAAGTTTTCTCACGGTTGGTTCCTTGCATCAGCCCAAAACGATAGTCATTCTCTGCCATTTGCCAAACATAAACCTCCAGCCCCTTAAAGGTTCCAACCTCAAAGTATTCTGGGTATTTTTCACGCAATTTCGCTATTTCAGGAGAGTTCCACTCATATTCTGCTTCAAGACCATCGGGAATATGAGTGACATTTACTTCTTTAAACAAGATTGCACCGCCATCTGCCATAAGGTGATTCGCAATCCACTCGTCTGTTGGATAATCTTTATATTCACATATCCTGTCATCAGTTTCTCCATTCAGATAGCCAATTTGTGTTCCGCAATCACTTTTAGATATCGTGCAAAAAGGCACGTATGTCCTATCTTCCCATATAATAGCCATATACTCATCACATTCAGTAGTGCTCATATCAATTAAATTTGTGTTTTTTCCACATGCACACAACACGATTAAAACCAGACTGCATAAACAAACAATTCCGTATGATCTCTTTTTCATGGCTGTTCTCCTCAAAAATATATTTTATATCATACTATATTTTACTGTATAGTTCAATGAAGGGTAAATAGTCAGAATTGTTTCTGATAATCCCGCAATTTGAAATTCACAGAATATTAAAATCACCAAAACGTATTATTATACAATCAAATGCATATTTATAGTCCGATTTTCAATGGGTACACAATTCCGAAAACATTCATCTGTTTTGCGAACTTTCCCTTTTTCATGTTCCCGTCATATATCCCCGGAACCATGTATTTTACTAACTTTTCAGTAATTTTTAATTCCTCTATCTCCTCTAAGTTTACAGAATATACCCTCCCATCTTTCTCTTTATTTATTTGGTTCATCAGCTTCAAAATATAAAACAGCATTATTTTGCCTTGATAATTAAATCCACTCCATGCAGGAATTGCATCATTGCTCCTGCTCACATTTCTACCTCCTGACTTTCATAATTCGTAAAACTCACACTATATCAAGCTATAAAGCTAAAATTTTGATCGCTATCTAACAAAGAAAATTAGTAAAAATCTGTTTTCCTTAACCTATTTCGCATCCCTGTCATCCCTTTTCTTCCTTAAAGCTTTTTGAATAATCTCATCCACATTACTTTCCTTTACTTT
>OFGA01002801.1_pt1 | contig 10466 bp, 8 predicted proteins | sample 1521471 | NCBI WGS metagenome assembly OFGA01 (sample SAMEA3504086, study PRJEB24116) | mouse gut metagenome | biome: mouse gut; feature: mouse-associated habitat; material: faeces | place: Denmark | collected 2011
TAAAAATGGAAATAGAAACAATAAAGAAATCACAAATGGAGACAACACTGGAAGAAAAAAACAACAAATAAACAATTCCTGCCAAAGCAATGAAAATACCCACCCGGCCTAATTCAAACATACCAAAGCCCTTATATCCGGCATCTAAAATCATACCATCCACCACCAGATTAGTAGAAGTCCCGATAAGCGTACACATTCCCCCCAGTATGGTAGCATATGAAAGAGGGATCAAGAATTTAGTTGCCGGAATGCGGACAGATTCCGCCCAACGTTTAATAATAGGAGCAAAAATCACAACCACTGGCGTATTATTGAGAAAAGCAGAAACAAAAGAAATAGCGGGCAGCATACGTGCCTGCGCCTTCATGACCGTTGTCTTCTCTTGAGGCAGAAGTTTCTTTATCAACTGTCCCAACGCTCCCGATTGCCGGACTCCTTCACTGATCAGGAAAAGCAACGCTACGGTAATCATCCCTTTATTACTGAATCCCTCCAACATCTCTTTCGGAGTCAATATACCGAAACAAAGAAAGAGTACAGTAACAGAGAACAGAATCATTCCGGGACGCATTTTATCAAGGACTAATGCAGTCACCATCCCTGTTAATCCCAAAAACACAATAATCATTTCGAATGTCAGCATCGTTTCCGGATATTAATTTCGTTTAACGACAAACCAAGGATTCAGCAAGTCCGGCTTGTTATATTTCAACGGTTCTTCTTTTCCCGCCTGATATATTTCTGCTCCGGATGCCTTGGCTATGGCATGACCGGCAGCCGTATCCCACTCCATGGTAGGAGCAAAACGGGGATATTCATCGGCCAGTCCCTCACACACTTTGCAAATCTTGATGGAACTGCCTACAGACACCAACTCCACATGAGGGTATATCTTTCGCTTTTCCTCAATATACTCTTCCGTTTCGGCCGACAGATGGGAACGGGAAGCAACAATGACAAAAACTTCATTTGTTTCGGCACAGGGCATACGAAATGCCGATGCCTTCATTTCTTCCAGTGAACGGCCTGCACGTCCGGTCACTCCTTCCATTTTATAAGCGCCGGTTGCCACTTCACCCCAATAAAGCGTTTCTTTGACAGGAACATAAATCACTCCAAAAACAGGAACTCCTTCTTTTACCAAAGCAATATTGACAGTAAATTCCCCATTCCGTTTTATAAATTCCTTTGTTCCATCCAAGGGATCGACTATCCACAACGTATCCCATTGCGCCCGTTTCTCGTAAGGCAAATGCTTTCCTTCCTCACTCAATACCGGATAGTCTGTTTCCTGCAAATAAGTCATAATGGTTTCATGCGCCTTACGGTCTGCAAGAGTCAGTGGAGAATTATCGGCTTTCCTTTCAACCTGAAAATCAGAAGAAGGATCATTATAAACGTTCAGAATTTCCTTACCGGCAGCTAAAGCCGCATCCATCGCTTTTAATATATATTCAGTCTGCATAGTGTTTACTTCCATTAAAATGCTTCTGTCATATTGAAATAGAACAAACTTTGATCATTGGCAAAATTACGTCCGAAATCCAGACGTACATTCATACGCGGCTGCACCTCGATACGAAGTCCCACACCGGCATTAGGAAGCACTCCTTCAATCTTACCCATGGTAGGCCCCATAAAACCGCACCCTCCCCATGCAACAAAACCCAAATGATGCAACATACGCTTTACCCATGTACTTTTATCCGTATTGAACATCTGACGATATTCGGCAAGCACCACATGAGAGGATTTATCACGATACTGCCCCATATAATATCCACGAAGATCAAAAGGAGTGCCACTTAAAGCATATTGGTTCATAGGAACATCCCCAAACACATTCTTGGTTTGGGCAGTCCAAGCTATAACTTTTCTATTTCCTACCTTTTTGTATTGGCGGTAGTCCACTTCCAAGCGGTAGAAGTTATTATCTCCTCCCAAAAACTTCTGGTACATCAGCCCACGAAAATCCAGATAAATGCCTTTATAAGCATTGGCAGGAATATCCCGGCTGTCATAAGTCAGCAGAAATCCCACTCCCGAACTGAAATTGGAATATCCGTGAGCAGTGCCTCCCAACCTTTTGTAATCAGGCTGATCTACCAAATACTTGGCAGGCTCGGATATTTTATCATAACTCAAGTCAATCTGGGGACCGGCAAAGAAATTACTTTTACCCAAACGGAATAAAAACCACGGATTAATCTGGAAACCGCTATAACGATATTCACTGGTAGAGTCACTGCGCTCATAATGCTTATTGGTAGCATAGCCGATACCATAAAAATTCTCCAATGTATTCTTGTAAGTGAATTTTCCAAAAATACGGAATTTATCATTTTTGAAAAACAACTGAGGCTTCACCATCAGATTCAAGCCCCCCTCGAACATTACCGCAACAGCCATCGGCAACACAGAACGTTTCTGCAAGGTATCCGACGGATTCATACGAAATGTAACAAGAGCACTACCTCCTATTAACGCACCAAAGTCCGGAGTATAACTCGGTCCTCCCAATATATTATAATGTATATTGCGCTTAGCCACCTTCCGGCGTCTTAATTCTTTTTTTGAAAGTTGATGGATGGTGGTATCCTCAGGATTACTACCTATGTCACTTCCTTGTGCCGCCATATTCAAAGAACAAAGCAGGCACAGGACCAAGCTAAGTAATGTTATTTTCATATAATAGTTTATTGTCTGCCCAAAGTCCTTACTCAAAAAAACTTTCTACGGCAAATGAGTTTTCAAAAGTACAAAAGTCCTGCCAAAGAATAACGGTGTGTTGAATTTGTTTTTATTTAGTTCAAGAATCTTCACGTTCTTTATAATGTAACAATGTGTCAATATGCCAATGTGTCAATTACCATGCGGACATAGAGCAGCACATTGGCAAACCAGCACATTGGCAAATTATTTAAACAGTTTTTCCAAATCATCCTCATTAATCACGGAAAGAACCGTTTTACCATCCGGAGTATAATTAGGAGTAGCCACAGCAAACAAGCCATCCACCAAACCTGTCATTTCCTCATTCGTCAACACTTGTCCGGGAACAATTGCCGCCGCTTTAGCCAAAGTCAATGCCAGAATACTCTGCACCTCTTCTTTTACCTTGCCACCTTTTTCCATAGCTGTATGCACCATATTTTGGATCAAGTCTATCGGGTTAAGGCCTTCAATACCTGCAGGGACACCGTTTATGGCATAACTTCCTCCTCCCAAATCAGTCAGTTCAAATCCCAGGAAAGACAAGTCTTCCATAATTTCCTGCAAAATAGCCACTTCGGAAAGCGGAAACTGCACAATATCCGGAAACAGCATTCCTTGAGAAACACCTTGACGACGACTTATCTGGTCTATATACTTGTCATATAAAATACGGATATGGGCACGCTGCTGATCAATGATCATTAAGCCGGACTTTACAGAAGTCAAAATAAAACGTCCTTTAAACTGATAATGCTGGCCGGATTTCTCACTGACTGAAGAGTCCTCCACATGATCATACAATCCGGGATTTTCCTCCGCAGGAGAAGCCTCTTCCGCCCTATAATCATTCTCGTCAGGATGAAAGTTTTGAGAAGAAGCATGACGTTCCAGCCCCGCATACAGTTGTTCCCAGTCCTTACTAGGCTTTGAATAAGAAGAGGGAGGAGCAGCCGAAACATTAAAAGGATTATAATCAGGATTATAAGTCGTCTTTGGTGGCTGTATACCAGTGTATGGAGATGCATCAAAGGCTGGAATATCCGGCATTCCCTCCGTATCAAAATCAATGGAAGGTACCGCATTGAACTTACCTAGAGTTTCTTTCACGGCAGCTGCCAATATCTGCCAGATGGCTTGCTCGTTCTCAAACTTTATCTCTGTTTTAGTAGGATGTATGTTCACATCAATATTAGCAGGATCCACCTCAAAATAAATGAAATAAGATACTTGCTCACCCACGGGAACCAACTGCTCGTATGCATCCATGATAGCCTTATGAAAATAAGGATGGCGCATATATCGCCCGTTTACAAAGAAATATTGGCGGGCTCCTTTCTTACGGGCTGTTTCAGGTTTTCCTACAAACCCGGAAACACGGACCATTGTAGTATCTACATCCAGCGATAACAACTCCTGATTTATTTTCTTTCCGAAAACTCCCATGATACGCTGGCGCAACTGAAGTGCAGGAAGATTGAACAGTTCCGCCCCATTATGATGCAAAGTGAAAGACACCTCCGGATTAACCAATACAATCCGTTCAAACTCCGTCAATATATTACTCAGTTCCGTCTGGTTCGACTTCAGGAACTTACGACGCGCCGGCACATTAAAGAATAAATTCTTCACACTGAAGCTACTGCCTTTCGGGCAAGAAACCGCCTCCTGTCCCTCTACCTTGGAGCCGGATATCGTCAACATCGTTCCCAATTCCTCCCCTTCCATACGAGTACGAAGCTCCACCTGAGCCACAGCAGCAATAGAAGCCAAAGCCTCTCCACGAAATCCCATGGTATGCAAAGCAAACAAATCAGCAGCTTCACGAATTTTAGAAGTCGCATGGCGCTCAAAAGACAAACGTGCATCTGTTTCCGACATACCTTTTCCATCATCAATCACCTGAATGGAAGTCTTTCCTGCATCCACTACCAACACGTCAACGTGCTGAGCACCTGCGTCGATAGCATTCTCCACCAATTCTTTAATCACTGATGCAGGACGCTGAATCACCTCTCCCGCTGCTATCTGATTGGCAACGGAATCCGGCAGCAAACGGATAATATCGCTCATATATCTTATAAACTTACGTAATTAAAAAGTAAACTCACCGGTCACCAGGTAATGCAGAATATACAACAAAACCAAAATGGCCACAAACAAAGCTCCATAAGTCATCGGCTTACGCCCGCTTTCTTTTCTGCGTTTTAAATGCTTGGTACCTTGAACGAACTTTCCACGGATATCTTCCGGAGAAAATTCTTTGGGAGGAAGCATACCCAACTCGCGTTTGGCTTTCTCCTCCAGTTTTTGCAGCTTCTCCTTCCGTTCATCCACATAAATATATTGATGGTTGAAACGGCGGGGCTTTTCCATCTTAAACATTCCCATAGCTATTTCTTTTTATTAAATAAATTATGATTGGGCAAAGGAACAGCGCTCCGGTTACTCTTCTTCAACCCCTGACCGGCTTTCTTTCCACGCCACTTAAAGATATCCTCTTTATCAAGCGGACGGATATAGTCAAACCACACAAAGTTATCCAACTTCATCTTCTCCGGCGGACGTTGGAGCATAGGATAAAGAGTACCGTTCGATTTCGGACTCATAATCATTTTTTTCATCTTCCGGTTTTCCAGAAACATATTCAGCAGACTGGTTTCAGAAACATTCATTCCAATCAGTGTACTGTCGCTTTCCATCGGATAATATACCAGACGAACCGAACCGATCACATCTACTTTGCGCATCTCACCGCCTTGAAACCAAGCCTTCATCTCTTTTCCTGTCACCTGATTATAACTAGTAGAATCCAGTTGTTCTACAGACAAAGCCTGATTCTGAATATGTGCCCAGTCTATCGTACTGTCATTCATATAAATCATGATTTTCTCTCCCAGCAACTGCTGGTTGTTATTCCACAGTATAGGGTCATAATACATGGTCAGGCAGCTATCCTTGGAGGAAAAGACCAACGAATCGCATACCCCCTGCACATCCGTGCGATACATACGTACTTTATGATACGCCCGCGTTTCCCGGAACATAGAATCAGTATTCAAATAGTAGGTATACATTTGCAATGTATCGGCATGCATAAACAAGCTGTCACCTTGTGAATAATCCACTGCCACCGCTTTTTTAGTAGCAAAAGCATACTTGGTCAATTCATTATAATAACAATAATCACCAGTCAGCATATTCTTGTTTACAGTATCTGTCATGATCACATTATCAAACGCCTCCCCGTATCCTTTTACACGATCATAAAACAGACTGTCTCCAGTCAAACGCTTCCCCTCATTGGTCAGCACGGACCGGTCCAACAATTCCGCCTGCCCTATCTGAGTATTATAAAAGCCCAATTCCGAATAAATATGGTTAGCATCACTGACAATATCGGACGGACCAAGGATATTGGCTATTTTGGTTGCTGTACTGTATCGTAATGTATCGGAAGTCAAAGTAAACTTAGGGTTGACCAACTTCACATCATAATTGAACACAGATATTTTGGTAGCCGGACTATATTCCCCCCATTCCGAAGTCAATACATTCTCCTCGTCCATCAATGTCCCGCCATCAAAGTAATATCCCAAATTATAAATACGATCGTAGTTCAGGCTATCCGTCAACAAAGTCGTATTCTTGTTTTCCATGCGTACATTATAGCGTACCTGGGCAATCTGGGTATTTCCGTCATAAAACAAATAGTCCCCATACAGAAACAAGGTATCCCCCTGCACCATCTTCACATTGTCAAAAGCTTCCAGCGAATTCGTTTTCTCATAGAAACAGGCACTGTCACAATACATATATACACTGTCGTGACGGAACGCAACGTTTCCAATCAGAATCTGTGCATCCGGGTCCGGATTCAACGGACTTTTCTTCAACACATCCGAATGCAACAGATACACCTTGCTTTTAGCCGGTTTCTGTTCCCCTTTTTTAGCCGGTCTCACCTGAGCCAGCAAGCAAAAGCCGAACAGGCACAGGACACTTACCACAAGTATCCTATGCCTGCCCGAAGAGTATTTATTCTTTCTTTTTCCAAGCATATACTTTATACACTACATTATTTCTTTACCCAACCCGGATATTTGAAATCGCATTTCTGCCACTTCTCATTAATACGCACGTAGGTATGTTTTTGTTTATCCCTGATCCACTTATCAAGTTTTTCTTCGCTGCGTTTTTCCATCACGATGCCTTTCAGCCGTTGGTAGTCTTCCGTTATGGTTGCCTTATGCCCGTTCAAGCGGGTTTTCAATTTCACGATAGCGCAAATTTCCTTTCCTTTTGCATTAATCATGGTAAAAGGTTTGGAAATTTCCCCCACATTCATGCCTTCCACCATCTTTGCAGCCTCTTGTGACACCTGTGCCAATTGTTGCATTTCAAAACGCGCCGTACCAGTCTGCGGATTCGCCATCAAACCATGGTTGTTACGCGTGTCCTTATCGTGAGAGATATAAGTAGCGGCATCATCAAAAGTAAATTTCTCATTACGGATATCATTGGCAATAGAATCCAGACGTAACAAGGCTGCTTCCAGATCTTTTTCATCCACTTTCGGTTTTAACAAGATATGGCGGGTATTGATACGGTCACCACGTTTTTCGATCAACTGGATAATATGGAAACCGAATTCAGACTCCACAATCTTGGATACCTTGTTAGGATCTTGCAGATTGAATGCCACATTCGCATATTCAGGTACCAGCTCAGCCCTGCCCATAAAGCCGAGTTCGCCACCACGGCGGCGCGAACCTTCATCTTCCGAATACAGACGTGCCAAAGTGGAGAAAGCTATTTCACCGGAAGTAACACGTTCCGTATAGTCACGCAAAGTCTTCTTCACACGCTCAATTTCTTCCTGCGGAATCTTAGGTTCCATAGTAATGATCTGCACTTCTACCTGAGTAGGAATAAAAGGAATACTGTCTTGAGGAAGATCCTTGAAATAACGACGGACTTCGGCCGGAGTAATCTTGATATCCCCCACAATCTGCTGCTGCATTTTCTGCACCGTTTTTCCATCACGTATATTCTCGCGGAGCATTTCGCGTATTTGTGTAGAAGTCTTATTATAATATTCTTCTACTTTTTCCTTAGAACCAATCTGATCAATCAGCCAATTTGTACGTCTTTCCACATCACTGATAATTTCCTGTTCGGAAACCTCAATACTATCAATAGCAGCCTGATGAAGAAACAATTTCTGGATGGCAAGCTGCTCCGGAATAATACAATACGGATCACCGTCAAACTTGCGGCCTTCATACTGGGCATTCAGACGTTCATTCTCCACGTCCGATTTTAGAATGGCCTCATCACCTACTACCCATACAACCTCGTCTATCACATTGTCTTGCCCGTATACTGAAACAACGGCAAACAGCATCAGCATCAGTGCATAAACTTTGGTACACATCAATTTATTCATTTGAATTCAAATAATAGTAATTAATCTTGTTCCTGTCCGAAGCGTGTCGGTATAACTCTTCTTTGACTTTATTTATAAATTCAACCCGCTTCAGGTTTATTAAAATCTCCTTAATTTCCGTCTTTGCAAAATCCAGCGGCCTCTGTTGGTCCTTACCCAAGAATTCCTCTACATGCAGGAAATAACAAAACGCCGTGTCTTTTACCTCTATATTCCGGTTCTTGTCCAAATAGTTCTCATCCGTATCAAGCGCTTTCAAAGGTATTTTGACAGCAATATCGGACAATGGCATCCAACGGTCATAAAAATAATCATAGCTCACCGCATTGCGCAAACTGTATTTTTCCAGGCTCTCAATAGCATCCCGGTTATTTTTTTTATACCATTTGCGTACACTTGCCAAATCCTGAGAATGAAGAGGAACTTTTATAAACAGCCCTTTCACAAAAGGATGTTCTGTATGAAACAACTCCTTGTTTTTCTCATAATAAGCGCTGATTTCCTCATCACTTATCTCATTGGCCAGTTTCTGATTAACCAGTTCCTCCTGATACGTATGCATGATCAATGCCCTGCGATAGTTCTCCACTAACTTGGCAATCTTTGCATTATCAGGAATATTTCCTTCCGCTTTATCAAAAAGCAGCACATCCTCCACCCAGTTTTTTATATAGTGCTCGGCAAACAAGACACTATCGTCTTTTGAAATATGGAAAGGCAACGCCGCCTGCAAATCTTCTTTATAGAGATATTCACCAGCAACTTCCACTAAAGGAGTCCTCCCCTTATGGTCGTGCTCCTGGCCGCATCCCGACAAAGCACCTGCTATAACAAGTAACACCCCCCAGTTTTTCACGATATTCATATAACATTAAAATAGTGAACGAAGATACTGCAATAATTAATTACTTCCGTTATTATTAACTGTTTTTAAAACCTCTTGGTTAATTTCAACCTTATATTTCTGCTTCAAATCTTTCAACCAGGCATCCTCATAGACAGTCAGATAATCCTTGACAACCGCTTCTCTTACATCCTCATAACTTTCAGGACCTTTCTTTAACTTCTTTCCCATCACAAAAGTATAAGGTAAATCCGGCTCAGGCTGAAAGCTACCGCATTTAAAGACCAATTTATCAATATACCTGTTGGTCCCTATCTGAAAGACACCTGCTTCCATACGAACTTTGGAGGAAGCATCATCTCCGGTCAGTGTATGTAATATATCTTTCCACTGGGATACCGGTTTTTTTTTCAATTGTTTCTTAATGGCTGAAGCCGTTTTTCTATCTTTACAATGAATCACTGCTCCCCGATAATGCGGCAATTCCCAGGCATAGTCTGATTTATGTTGCTTGAAGAAGCGTTCCAGGTCATCCTCATTCCAGGCTTCATCACCCGATTGATATTTTTGCGACAAATAAGCCGCAAGCAAACCATCCTGCAATTCCTGCACCCGGAACTCCAGTTCTTCCTTCTGTTCTGCAGAAAGCTCCTTCCATGTACAATTGCCATTCTTCTCCAGATAATTCAATAACTGTTCCCGTTTTTCTTCAAAACTGACACCCTCTGTTTTCTCCGCCGCCTTTGCCACCGCAAGTTCCGCAAAGCTCACACTATCGCTCTTGCCTGCCACCCTATTCTTTTGGTACTGCTGTGTCAGATAATACTCTCCTAATTTACCTGTTAATCCAAAATCCATCTTCATTTCTCCCTTCATTTTTCATCATCCATTGTCATGTCCTTTGTTGAAACAGCCCCCGCCTTTCCCGTTTCTGATACATTCTGGCTCTTTTCCGCCACCCTGTCACAAAAAGACGGGCTTTCAGCCTTGCCGCCCTTTGCTTCAGTTTCCTCTTTCTTTGCCGTTTCCTTTCTTGATAAAGCATATGTGTTTTCATAAACACTGCTGTAATTGCCCACTCCTGTAATCGCCATAATCATATCCTCCTTAAAATTTAATTCCTTTTAACTATAATATTTTATACAGTGCCATCACCCAATCGTCCTTTTGCCTTATGTAGGGAATCTGGACTACCTCATCCGCTGAATCGGTTTCATATAAACATGACTGCCCACCGTATAAAAAACCGGGAAGTTTATAAAATCCTCCAAAAACAATATAAATCTGCCCTTCCGCATTGCTTTTTCTCAATACCGCTTCAAATGCCTCCCTTTCCACATAAACATAACTGTCATCATAAGAAATCATCTGATTCAAACTGCTATCGTGATTTGAAATAACGGTGCCTTTTTCACCAACATACGCATAAGCAAATATGTTCTCATCCTCCCCGCATCG
>OFGA01002802.1_pt1 | contig 10465 bp, 11 predicted proteins | sample 1521471 | NCBI WGS metagenome assembly OFGA01 (sample SAMEA3504086, study PRJEB24116) | mouse gut metagenome | biome: mouse gut; feature: mouse-associated habitat; material: faeces | place: Denmark | collected 2011
TCGGATGGCAGTGACAGTCTGGAGAGCGTTTTGATATCCACATATGAGCTGTTAGAGGACGGGACAGTCGTATTCGCAATGTATGAGCCAAAGCTGGATCAGGCGTGATTAGAAATACAGGATTTATATTTAATAATAAAATAAAAACACATAAAATTCTCACTGCAGGGAATACTGTTTAGGAATAACGACAGACGAAAGACAGGCGGAAGATCCGCCTGCACATACGTCTTTGAAAAAGGAGATTCAGTATGACACAGCAGATGGGAAAATGGAGCCTCCAATTTGCGGAGGCTCCTTTTATTTTAAGCAGTGCCTCCGTGGTAGGAAAGAAAGAGGGTGAAGGGCCGCTTGGCAGATTATTTGATATGGTATGCAGCAGCGATAAGTTTGGCGAGGATACGTGGGAGGAATCAGAAAGTACGATGCAGAAAGAGGCTGCGGCGCTTGCCATGGGCAAGGCAGATTTAAAGCCGGAGGATATCCGCTATATTTTTGCGGGAGACCTGCTCGGGCAGACGATTGCGACTTCATTCGGGCTTATGGATTATGAGATTCCGCTGTTTGGCCTGTATGGGGCATGTTCGACCTGCGGCGAAGCATTATCTCTGGGCGCTATGTGCGTGGCAGGCGGTTATGCGGATCATGTGCTGGCGCTTACATCCAGCCATTTTGCAAGGGCAGAAAAGCAGTTCCGGTTTCCGGTAGAATATGCCAACCAGCGTCCGCTGTCAGCTACCTGGACTGTGACAGGCAGCGGCGCATTTGTATTGGGAAAAGAGCAGGGCAGGGCTAGAATCGCCGGGATTACGACGGGCGTGATTACAGATTACGGCATACGTGATTCTATGAATATGGGAGCAGCGATGGCACCGGCTGCAGCGAATCTGATTATACAGAATTTTAAAGATTTTGGACGCACGCCAAAGGACTATGACCTGATTGTCACCGGGGACTTAGGATATGTCGGGCAGGAAATCTTATGGAAACTTGTAAAAGACGGAGGATACGACATCAGCAAAAACCATACGGACTGCGGCATAGAGATTTTTGATCAGGAAGAACAGGGGACACAGTCCGGCGGTTCCGGCTGCGGGTGTTCGGCCACAACGCTGAGTGCGCATTTTCTGCCGCAGGTAGAATCCGGCAGACTCAAACGTATTTTGTTTGTGCCGACCGGAGCGATGCTTTCGCAGGTCAGCTTTAATGAAGGGCAGAATGTACCGGGGACTGCTCATGGGGTTGTGATCGAATATGCAGGGAGCTGACCGCAGGTGAGTCTGAGCCGGCAGCTGCCGGTCTGACCTGCACAGGCAGGACTGGATCAAATATTTAAAGCAGGCATACTGTATAAAAATGCAGTGTATGAATGCATGAAGGAAAGGAGTCAGTAAAATTGGATTATATCAATGCTTTCTGGGTTGGCGGTCTGATTTGTGCCCTTGCTCAGATATTAATGGAAAAAACAAAAATGCTGCCAGGGCGTATTATGGTAACGCTGGTCTGCACCGGTACGGTACTGGGAGCAGTCGGCATATATGAACCTTTGATGGAATATGCAGGTGCAGGAGCGAGCGTGCCGCTGCTCGGATTTGGAAATCTGCTCTGGAAAGGCATGAAAGAGGCGGTAGATCAGAACGTATTTATCGGATTGTTTATGGGCGGATTTACGTCATGCGCGGTAGGCGTATCCGGCGCACTTGTGCTTGGCTATCTGGCTTCATTGATTTTCCAACCAAAGATGCGCAAATAATGTATAGCAGGTTCCTGTGATGGAGACAATAAGTATATCATCTATGCGCAATATGCAGGCAGATGATACGATATTATAGATACTAGATCATAAAGGAGAAAAACGTATGAAGAGATTAGTTATAGGATTTTTGACAGCACTGGCTCTGACCGCTGCTGTCGGATGTGGTACAACAAAGAACGACAAAGATAGCAAAACTCAAAACAATCAGACCGGAAACGGTACCGATGACAGAAACAGCGTGGCAGATGACGGTACAGGTGATCATACAAATTCTGTTACCAATGGCACAGACTCAACAGCAGGCGGCAGCGACGGCAATGCAGGCAATGTAGTGGATGATGTCATTGACGGTGCGGAAGATATTGGCAACGATGTGGTTGACGGGATAGATGATGTAGTAGATGATGTCACAGATCAGAATACAGCCGGAAATGGCACCGACAGAAACTTGAACGGTAATGATAATGACAATAAAAATGACAAAAATACAGCCGGGAATGGAACCGACAAAAACACAGCCGGAAATGGTACCGATAAAAACACAGCTGGGAGTAGTACCGACAAAAATACAGCAGAAAACGGAACAGATCATGGAACGGCGGGTACAGGCACAGCAGGTACAGATCAAGGGACAGCAGGCAATAGCAATAACGCAGGCAGGAGTGCAGCAGGTACAATAGAGAATGGTGCGATAGGAAACGGCACGACATCTAATAGTACTACATTGGAAAGCAGAAGTCGCATAGGCAGTGATTCTTCTGTATCAAAAACCAAGAAAGCAAAAACCAGTAAAACAAATACTGATAAAGCAGATAAATAAAACACAGTAACGACTGCTTAAAACAGGTGTGCTAAGCACAGACTAGAAAACCTCTGCGTCTATATAGAAGCAGAGGTTTTCTAGTCATGGCAAATGAAATCTGCACAGCGTGTTTATGATTGTTCAAGCTAATCGAAAGTCTATGCAGCGTGCCTATGATTGTTCAAGCCAATCGAAAGTCCGCGCGCTTTCTGTTTTTTAGCGGCGGTATGTGTAAGAACCAGATAAAGAAATGTCGCTTCTTACAAGATCACAGCTTTTTACTTTTGATTTCGGAATTGTAAGTGTGCAGTCTTTGTACTGATATCCGCTTACGGTAATGTTTTTGGTACCTACTGTGTAGCTCATAACCTTTTTGTTGTTGGCATTACGTACAGTAATGGAAGTCTTGTTCAGCTGATAAACAGTATTTGATGTATTGTTGATGACTCTGACCTTGCAGACTAAATTTCCCGAAGAATCTAAAGAAGCCTGATATACATATGCAGTTACCTTACCGTTGTCTGCACCGCTGTTTGTCACTTTTGTATCCTTGTATACATTTTTGACAACCTTTACTTTACATTTGAGTGTCTGACCGTCTGCTGTTGTAGCCGTAACTGTACATTTGCCGTTTGTTTTTCCGGTGACAACACCTTTGCTGCTTACAGTAGCAATCTTAGTATTGCTGGATTTCCATTTGATCTTTCCAGATGCATCTGAAACAGATAATTTGTGGGTAAAACCTGCTGTAACGGATATGCTGGAATTGCTGATCGCAGCAAGTGATGCCTCCTGGGCAATCAGCAGGTAATAGCTGGTATCTGTGTCAGTTGTAATAGAAAGATTGTATGTACCTACTTCAGAAGAAGAGTACTGCGGGCCATGTACATAGCCCATGGAGCTTTCATACCAGTTTGTATCGGTATCTACGATCATATCAGAATCCAATACTGTGCCGGTTGCACTTGACAGCTGATAGGAAAATGTAGTAGGTGCACCAAATACAACAAGGATGGATAAAGGACCAGTCGTTTTCGTGGAAAATGAAAACGATTTTGCCACACCGGCTGTGGAGGTTTCCGGAGCTTCAGAAGTATATAAGTAGTTCAAGCCGTCTGTCGAAGATGATGCAGCTGCTGAAGTCGGAGAAGACATAATTACGCCTGCAACCATTAAAAGTGCAAGCAGGAAACAGGTTGATTTTTTGAGTAGAGTTTTCATAAGTTCCCCTTTCTTATTAAAATATTCTGTTGTGAAAATCCCACAAAAATCATTCACAATATATAGTATATCGAATATGCGTTTTATGCGCAAGGTCTTATTTGATAATTTTTGAAAAAATATTTTTATATAATATTCACAAAAATGAAATCTGGAGTATTTACGGCAGAAGAGAATCAGAGAGATTTAATTGTATGTGAAATTTGTATTTAAAATGCAGCGGGAGTAAGAATTTGTTGTAGTTTTAATTATGCAAAAGCGGGGTAAAGTTCAAATAAGACGAAATAAAAATATTTTTATAGTTTGATCATACCTGCAGAGGCTGGTGTCTGCTGTTTATAAAAGGGAAAGGAACGAGGCAGAAAAGCGCAGAATAATTATAAAACTGCTGCATTTCAGACAAGCAGATGTCTGGAATGCAGCAGCCTGAGGCCTGTGCAGGGTACTTAAAATCAAATTATTGTTTATTCATCCATACTGTAATTTGGAGCCTCTTTTGTGATATGGATGTCATGCGGATGGCTTTCCTTTAAAGAAGCGGCTGAAATCTTTACAAAGCGCCCGTTTTCATGCAGGTCTTCAATAGTCGGGCAGCCGCAGTATCCCATGCCGGAACGTATGCCGCCGATCAGCTGGAAAACAGTATCTTCAACAGAGCCTTTGTAGGCGACACGTCCTTCTACGCCTTCCGGCACAAGCTTTCTTGCATTTTCCTGGAAATAGCGGTCTTTGCTGCCGTTTTCCATAGCGGCAAGAGAACCCATGCCGCGGTATACTTTATATTTTCTGCCTTGGTATAGTTCAAATGTACCAGGTGCTTCGTCGCATCCCGCAAAAATAGATCCCATCATGCATACATTGGCACCGGCAGCCAATGCTTTTGTCATATCGCCGGAATATTTAATGCCGCCGTCTGCGATAATCGGGATATTATGTTTTTTTGCTACCTGATAGCAGTCCATTACTGCGGTAATCTGCGGAACGCCGATACCGGCAACTACTCTGGTAGTGCATATGGAGCCTGGGCCGATACCTACTTTTATGCAGTCTACACCGGCTTCAATCAGTGCAGCAGCAGCCTCTCCGGTTGCAATATTGCCTGCAATAATCTGCAGGTCAGGGTAAGCAGATTTGATTTTACGTACTGCATCCAGTATATTTTTTGAATGTCCATGTGCGGAGTCCACAACAATGACATCTACATGTGCATTTACGAGGGCGTCAACGCGCTCCATCATGTCGCCGGTAATGCCGACACCGGCGCCGCACAGCAGCCGTCCCTGCTCGTCCTTTGCTGAAAGAGGGTATTTGATCTGCTTTTCAATATCTTTTATAGTAATAAGTCCTTTTAAATTGTTGTCCTGATCAACGATCGGGAGTTTTTCTTTTCTGGCTTTTGCAAGGATCTGCTTTGCTTCGTCCAGAGTAATGCCTTCCCTGGCAGTAATCAGCCCTTCGGAAGTCATGCAGTCTTTGATTTTTTTTGAGAAATCTGTTTCGAATTTTAAGTCACGGTTTGTGATTATGCCGACCAGTTTGCCGTTTTTGGTGATAGGAACACCAGAAATGCGGAATTTTGCCATTAAATCATCTGCGTCCAATAGCGTGTTGTCCTCTGAGAGTGAAAACGGATCTGTAATGACGCCGTTTTCTGATCGTTTTACTTTATCAACTTCCTCTGCCTGTGCCGTAATGGACATGTTTTTGTGGATAATGCCGATTCCGCCCTGTCTCGCCATCGCAATCGCCATGCGGTGCTCGGTAACTGTATCCATGCTTGCGCTCATCATAGGGATATTCAATGAGATTTTCTGGGTAAGCTTTGTTGATAAGTCAATCATATTTGGAGTTACTTCTGAATATGCCGGAACTAAGAGCACGTCATCAAAGGTAATTCCTTCGCCGATAATTGTCGCCATTTGCGTATCCTCTCTTTCTTCGGGTGATGTGTTTTTAGACTTTTGTATGGCAGCTTAGCTGCTGTTTACGTACTGGCGTGAATTTGAATTGTTACCATTCTACAATACGTCTGGTAGAAAAGTCAATGACTTATTTAAGAGATATTCCTTCTATTATATCTAGTATAGCTTTTTTTGGCCTGTCATGAAGATACGAATTATTTAGTTGATATTTACTATAGCTTAGATATGTGTTTTGTGTGTATTTTACAAGGACAGCCGTAAAAAAACGTTCCCAGCTAAAATATTCCTGGCTTTCTATAAAATCCTGTGGATGATCTAAAATATTTGATACAGCATTCCCATCAATTAAGCCGGATTTTAAGATCAGCCATTCGAATGATTCTGGCAGGTAGCATTTTGTATTTGGATGTGACTGCATAAATAAAAATAGTTCGTTTATTTCCGGGCCGATGGAGGCACCGTCGGCAATTATAAGTATATGATTCTGATCAGATTTATCTAGTAAATCTTTAATTTTTGACTTTCCTCCAGAGCTTTGACAGGTAATGCCTGCTTTTTGGCACACATGCAGAAAGAATTCATAGCCAGAATTTGAGTCTTCTACAATGATTTTATCAGGCTTAAATTTAATAGGCTCAGTCTGGCCTGATTTCATTTTACCTAATATAGACTCGGCACTGTAGATCTCATAAAACTCGTTATATATTCTCTTCGTATTATGGTATTTTCCAGAAGAATGAATGCCATAGATTTCATTTACCGAATATGGCAGGTTTGGAAGGTCTTCCCTTGTAATAATTACAAAATAGTTATCAGATTTTTTTGCCATCGATGCGAATGTAGTACTTTTTATAAACGTGCTGCCTTCATCTATAAAAATGATATAATCATGCAGGGAGGGCAGCAGAAATTTCCAGTCAGGCGCTTCTAATGTCCGGCATTTTTTTTCACAGTGTATTTCGATTCCAGAGCTTCCATGATTTCTTGATGCTAGAGCAACCATATCATATAGAGTTGTTTTGCCGGTTGCGCTGTCGCCCCGCAGGATTGTGATATTTCGCTTAATTTCAAATTCATAGCGGATTCTTTTATTTTGTACGATGATATGGTATCTGCCTTTCATAGTTTTTGCTCCTTTGTGGAATAAGTGTGCTTAGGTTATTTTTGAATAAATGTTTCAGCGTTCTTTGATCCTTAGTGCTTCGTCCAGATATTCATGGTGGCTATGAATCATTCTGCCGGTATTAAGCATCAGGGCGTCAAATCTGTCTGCTGAGATAAAATTTAGTACATGGTGCAGATTAATGGTCAGGTCTTTGATTGCACCGATTTTTACAATCCACTTTGCACAGTTATCACCGCATAAAGAGGCATTAAAAATTTTTCCTGATTGGTCAAATGCCATAAGCATAAGTGTTTTTACGCCGCCAGATAGTTCTTTTGTTGAAATCGGCCCTAATACAGGGCTTTCAATAAGGTGTGGGCTGATTACAGTAGATTTGTCAATATCCTGAATCATTTCTATCGACAGCGGGTCTATAATCCATTCGTCTTCATATTGGTTGTCAAAATATGTCGGCGGGTGGTAAATTGAATTTTCGATGTCTCCAAATATTATTTTTAACATGAAGGTATCCTTTCAATAGGCTTTGTTGAAACAAAGATTGTACTTTTTTTGATTATGCCATAAATATATGTGTTTATCAAGAGCAATTCTTATGATCTTGACAGACAGGTAACTAGTTGCTATACTTTCGATATGTAACTAGTTACCTATAGGGAGGGTTCTATGGATTTAAACGATTTGCTTACACGATTTTCAAACACGACAGAAAATCAATGCAAAGCCATTTTCAGCACATTATTTATAGCTGGCAATAAGCTGCAGACAATCTTTGATAAAAATATTCCGCAGGTGTCTTTAAAGCAGTTTATGCTGCTGTCAATCATCAGGCAGCCGGCAGAACAATTGACATTTACCCAGCTCGGCAGCCTGCTGGGATGTTCAAGGCAGAATATTAAAAAATTAGCAGATGTTTTGGTGAAAAAAGGCTTTATTACAATAGAGCCGAGCACGGCAGACCCAAGGGCTATGTGTATTTGTCCTGCAAAAAAAGCAGATCACTATTTTCAAAACGATTTTTCAAAATATCAGGGAGATTTAAAGTATTTGTTTGAACTATATACAGACGAGGAAATTGAAACGCTGTTTCTTCTTTTGTCCAGGCTGTATGCAGGAATCGAGAATTTGGAAAATCATTCAAAAATGGAGGAAACAGAACATGGAGGAAACAGAACATGAGGAAACGGAAAATGAAGACAATAGTAATTTATAATTCCAAGACCGGATTTACAAAACGATATGCTGAATGGATCGCTGAGGAGGCAGGAGCTGACTGCATGGAGCTGTCAGCCGTAAAAAAGAAAAATCTATCCGCACTGCCTGCATACGAAGCGGTTGTCTTTGGAGGATGGGCATGTGCAGGCAGCATTCATCAATTAAGCTGGTTTAAAAGCAATCTGGACATATGGCAGGGTAAAAAGCTGGCCGTATTCTGCGTTGGTGCAAGTCCGATCGACAGCCCGGATGTTGAGCCGTTCCTCAGGCAGAATTTTACGCAGGAAGAACTAAGAAGGATAAGTGTATTTTATTGTCCAGGCGGGCTTAATTATGAGAAAATGTCTGCGCTGTCAAAGCTGATGATGAAAATGTTTGTAAAAACACTGAAAGCAAAAAAGAATAAGACAGAGCAGGAGCATGAGATGATTAAGTTCCTTTCTGCGTCTTATGATATTTCAGATAAAAGATATATTGAGCCTATTTTGGAATGCTTAAAACAGCGTTAATTGTAAAAGCAGATTGATGGTACATACATACAAAAACGGGTGATTCAAAATAATTGTAAAAAAGATTTATAGCAGTTATAAATGGAGCTATAAATCTTTTTTATATGCTTATGATCCCTCGCATGTTAAGTGATAGATAAACATGGAAATCATAGCAGTTTACAAATTTTGATCTTTATCATACATATAGTTTTAATGAAAGTAATGCAGCACTATATAGCAGGCAGTTTAAAAAGCAGTAAATAGTGATATGATTAAATAAAGCGGTGTTAAAAATCTGGTTTCAAAAAGACTACAAATAAAATTTGAAATTATTTAAGGTTTTCTTTTTTAAAAGAATGTGATATTCTTCTATTCAGAGAAATTAAATAAATCAGGGAAAAAAGAAGCAGGCGAAATGAAAGAAAAAAGAAGCAGGTGAAATGAAAGAAATGAGAAGAAAGCGAAATGAAAAAATAAGAGAAATCAGCACATTGACATAGGCCAGTGCCCCTTTCCTCTTGCCAATCAATGCCTTACAGAAGCCAAAGATGTAATCAGATACCTTACTGCTGTTCAGCACATTGGCCGTGAAAATAAACAGCGGCACGGCCAGGATCACGTACTTAAAATACAGGGTGGACATCGTCTTTTCGCAGATCGTACCCAAGTCCAGCCCCATAAACATGCAGTAGACGATAGAGGCAGAAAACAGGCTGTAGGAGATGGGTATTTTAATCAGGAAACAGAGGAACAGCACAACAATGGGGATAATATAGCTGTGAGTAGTCAGAATGCTCATGATTTCCCCTCCTTTTCCGAAGTGGGAGCTTCGCCGCGGAATACCCGGAGCATAACACCGATATCCCGAATGACAAGGATCAACTGGTGGTATATGGTGGCCAGCAGATAGAACATAAAGGGAGCATAGAGATAGGTGTAGCTCATACGGAGCATAGAGGTCCTTGTGATTCCGTAGAAGATCACAGTTTCCCAGGAGGGCTTGATCAGGACGATCAGAAGGACCAGAAGAATCACTTTGCCCAACACGTCTATGACGGCCTTTCCCTTCTCCCGCAGCGCATCATAGAGGATGGTAAAACACAGATGTTCCTCATCCCGGGTGGCCAGGGGGGCAGAAAACAGGGCCATCCAGCAGAAGGCGATGACATACCCTTCCTCCACCTTGGCCAGAGGCAGATTGAACAGATAGCGGAAACAGACTGCCACAACAAAACCGCCAAACAGGCAGATCATAAAGATCGCCGGAAGGTTCAATTCCAGAAAGACCAGGCTGCGGTCAATGGCGTTGTTTATCTTTTTAAGGGCACTTTTCATGACATTCTCCCTTCTCTAATCATAGAATTACAATTTTAAAAGGGGCAAGGCAGTCAGCGAACTGTCTTGCCCCTTGTGCTAAAACATCTGGATCAGGGCGCGGCGTCAAGAATACGCTGCATCAAATCGGTATCCCAGCCGTCATCCTGGGCCTTCTGCTCATAGGCGGTCAGCACAGCCTCGCGAATGGGGGTGATGTCAGGATGATAAACGGACAGTCCCTCAGAAACCAGCAGGTCCTCGGCTTCACTCTCTACGTCAATTGTAGCCTGAGTATTCATGTCGCAGGCGATCTTTACGCCCTCCATAATGATATTCTGCTGTTCCTCGGTCAGGCTCTGCCAGAATTTCTCCCCAATGGCAATCCAGGAAAAGTCGATCATGTGGTCGGTATAGGTCAGGGACTTGGAGACCTCATACAGCTTCTGAGAGACCACAGTGGAAATGGGATTTTCCTGTCCATCCACAACGCCGGTGTCCAGAGCCGTGTACATTTCACTGTAAGAGATACCGGTGGGGTTGGCGCCCATTGCGGAGGCCAGGAAATTCATGGATTCAGTGCCGTTGGTCCGCATTTTAATATCGCTCAGGTCAGCGGGG
>OFGA01002806.1_pt1 | contig 10459 bp, 7 predicted proteins | sample 1521471 | NCBI WGS metagenome assembly OFGA01 (sample SAMEA3504086, study PRJEB24116) | mouse gut metagenome | biome: mouse gut; feature: mouse-associated habitat; material: faeces | place: Denmark | collected 2011
AAATTTTCTTTTGATTTTTTCATTTATCTACTTGACTTTTAATAGTTGGTCTTTCAAACTCTGTTGTTTTCTACCTCTGGTTCTTTTTCAAACCAGATCCGGCAGTTTGGGACTGCCAGATTCCCGTTCTCAGAACAAGGCATTTTCCGGATCTTTTTTCTTCACAATATAGTTGGCTAAAACCACAAGCATAAAACCTACCATGGACTGATATACACCTGCCGCCGAGGACATGGCGATATTCCCCTGCTCCATCAGGCCTCTGTACACATATGTATCAATAGTCTGTGTTATCTGGAACAGCGCTCCCGAGTTCATCGGAACCTGATAGAACAATCCAAAATCCGAATAGAAAATCCTGCCGATAGACATGAGGATCATAATGATAACTGTTGGCCGCAGCATAGGCAATGTAATCGAAAAAATCTGCTTTACTTTCCCCGCACCGTCAATCTGGGCCGCCTCATACTGATCCTGGGGTATTGTCTGGAGCGCCGACAGCACATTGACCATGATCATTGGTGCACCAATAGCCGTATATCCCGCATTTTTCCAAAGGTATACGAGCACCAATATGACAGGCCAATATCCTTTTGCCGAATACCAGTCAATCGCATTTTCTTTCCCCAGAAGAGTATTATTAATAAAACCGTTGCTGCTTCCAAGCAGCGCATAAACCAGATACGCGGTTACAACCCAGGACAACAGGTGCGGAAATAACAGCGTGGATTGAAAAAATCTCCCCCTTAACCGCTCTCCCATCTCATGCAGCAAAATAGCCAGAAATACTGACATGGCAGTTCCCAGAATAATAAACACCAAATTGTACAGCAGCGTATTTCTGGTGATAATCCATGCATCATTGGTAATAAACAGAAATCTAAAATTGCTGAAACCGCACCATGGACTGTCCCATATCCCTTTTGCATAGCTGTAGTTTTTAAAAGCAATAAAAATGCCCATAATCGGAATATAGTTGTTGATAAACAAATATAGACATCCCGGTAACGCAATCAGAAACAGGGATATTGAGTTTTTATGAAATGTTTTTTTCTTCTTTTTCGTCATATATTTCCTCCATGCTACCACTCACACCAGTTTTTCCAACAAGAGGGCGCTTTTCAAGCGCCCTCCCGTAGTATAAGGTAACTCATAAAATATGGCTCCACTGCTTATTGTTGACTCAGCCATTCGTCTAATTGTGCCTGTTTGGATTCCATGAGTTTATCCATACCCGCGGCATTCAATCTTTCGTTCATCTCATCCAGTGTCTGCTGTACATCCACTGCACCTACCCAAAGCGCTTTCTTATATTCATTGGCAATATTCTGGCATGCCGTATACTCTGCCTGCAGGTCGCTGAAGTCGAATAAGAAACCATAATAACTGGAAAGTTTTCCCGCATAGTTCAGCGCCATCTGTGCTTCCGCTTCCTCTGCATTTAAACCTCCGGGTACCGGATAGGTAAGCCACTTATTTCCCCAGAAATAGTAGTTCATATTATCTGTATATCCTACACTGTTCAAATCTGTATATCCTTCCGGAGCCACCGCAAACCCTTCTTCATTCAGAACATAATCCACGCCTTCTTCCCCGTAAACCAGAAGATTATCCAGATATGCATCCGTATAGAGCAGGTTCATAAATTTACACGCCGCTGAAGGATTCTCACAGGATGAATTTACCATCCATGCATTATTACTGCCTGCCCATACCAATGAATCACTGATCTGGACGTTGTCAAAACTGTGGCCGTAATTCGTGGTATACTGTGCCGCAATCTTCGGATTCCCCAGACCGCAGAAAGTACCGAAGCAGTTACCCGACATCAAAAGTTCCGCCGTAGTCGCCGTAGTGGTCGCCGCATCACTTGCAAAATAGCCTTTTTCATACCAACTGTGCGTCAGGTTACATAAATCAATAAAATCCTGTGTCTCAAACATGTTCACTACGGTAGGATCATCCTGATAAGCCACGCCTGAAAACGAACTTGTAATATCTCCTCCCAAAGGATCAATATCGGCAATTTTTGATAAATTGGTATCTGTCTCTCTTCCACGTGTCCGTGACTTCCATGGTGTCTCAAACAAAGCGTTTGACCGGTTCGGGTCAATGATGATCATATCCGGATAAGCTTCCTTGACTGCTGCAAAAACCTCTTCCAAATCCTGTGGAGAACTTACCTTTGACATATCGATTCCCAACTCCTCGGCGATATCCGAACGATAAGTAAATCCTCCCGGCACATAGTTGGAACCCATATTCAAAATACCATATACTTTGCCGTCCACCGTAGTTGGTTTTAAGAAGCCGTCATAAATGGTTTCCTTCGTCTCTTTTAATTCATTATCCAGATAACCTGTGATATCCAGCGCTGTCCCATCCTGAATATAGGGAAGATGAGAAGTTGCATAAGCCTGGAACAGATCAACCTGTTCTCCGGATGCCAGCATCAGATTTACCTGATTCATATAATCCGCATTGGAAAACAATACAAGGTCCACCTTGGTATTAATCTTCTCCACCGTATACGCATTGATCAAATCTTCAATTCTCTGCAGGTCCGCCGCTTCCGGGATGTTGTTCTGTGTCATATAAGCAAATACAATCTCGGCTGTCTCTCCGGAATCTGCCGACTCAGCTGATTCCGTCGGCGTATCAGCTTGTGACAAAGCGCTGTCTTCATTAATCTGCCCTGCACTGTCAGTGTTTCCACTGCCTGCATCCGACTGCCCGCTCCCTTCGGACCCACATCCTCCGAGGATCATTCCAGCCATTATGGCTGGCGTAAAAAACACTGAAATTCTTCTCTTTTTCATACTTTATCCTCCATTCTTTTTGTTGGTAGTGTCATTTTAACAACAAAAAAATGAAAGTTCTTTTACAAAGCAGTACAAAAACTTTCATTTTCAAGCAATCCTCTATTTCTATTTTCTATGTTCCGAGATCCTTTTATACTCTGCCGGAGAAACTCCTTCATATTTTTTAAAGACACTGGAGAAGTAAGACATATTATCATATCCCACCATCAATGCTATATCAATAATTTTATAATTGGTAGAAGTTATCATGCTTTTCGCCCTGCTGATACGCAGGGTATTGATATAGTCGTTAATGCTGACACCCATTTCTTTTTTAAAAATTTTTCCCACATACTCCGGTGAAAAATGTACCAGCTTCGCCAGTGAATTCCTGGTAATATTTTCCTCATAGTGATTGCGGATATAGTCTATCATCACATCCGTAATGCCGACGCCCCTTTTCCGTTCCTCCACACTGTCAAACACTTTATTGATCACATAAGTATTCCAGCGCATCATATCAAACTCCGACGCCAGCGCTTTCTTTTGAATCGTAATATAGACTGGATCCGCATAGAAAAGTTCCAGATCCGTCCCGTACCTGTTCAGGAATACACCAACGATCCGCAGCAATTCCATTTGCAGATACTGCATATTAGTCAGACTATAATTCTTCTTTCTGGCCGATGACATTGTTTTCTGTAAATATTCCAGAAGCTTAACCCGCTCCCCTTTTTCAAGACACTGCAGTATCAGCTTCTGATCCAGCGGCTTTTCCAGCTTGCCGTCCCCTCTTCCCAATTCCGAAAAAAGAAAAATCTCCCCATTATCGTAGACATGAGTTCTATCGTAGTTTAAAATCTCATTTCTAACTGCTCCCAGATCGGAAATTTCACTTTGTTCGGAGATATAGCCTACATAGATGGGATTGTTGTAATACCGTTCCAGCACACTCTTCAACTCTGCTATGCTTCCCTGAAGGCTTTCACAATCTTTGTCCGACACCACCGTCACATAAAGTTCTCCTCCGTCTTCCCAGCTTACAACATTTTCCACCTGCAAAGATGAAGTCAAAAGTTCGGCAAATATATTACTCAAAATAAACCAGCCTAAAGTTTCCGGCGTTTCCCGGTTAAAAAGCGCTTCCTTTCTTACGTGGAACAAGACCAGGATATATCTCTCCCGCATATTAAAATCAAGGCCCATCTGGTAAATCTCTTTTTGAATCTCCTCCTTTTTACTGCTCAGACCGTTCTGGAGCGCGTTGCGCCAGAAATCCCGGATAATTTTCTTTTTCCCCTTGTTCCAATATCCCTCGATGTCACTTATCTCTTTTTTTCTCCGTATTTTCTCCGCAACCGTGAAAATTGCCCGGTTAATCTCCGCAATATCTATGGGCTTTAAGAGATAGCTTGCCGCCCCGTATTTCACGGCGCCGAAGGCATACTCAAACTTCTCATGACAGGTCAGGAACAGAAATTCCGTTTCCTCCTGACTTTCCCTTACCCACTCCAACAGTTCGAGTCCGTTGGCCCTCGGCATCTCTATATCACACAGTATAATATCAACTTGTTCTTCTTTCAGTATCTCCTTTGCCATGTCAACATCGTAAGCCGTATAAATCTCCTCCAGACCCAGGTATTTTCTGTCAATTTTTTCTTCCAGTACCTGCGTTGTAACAACCTCATCATCAACTATCAATAACTTCATTCTGCACCTCCCTGGGAATCCAAACGGTTACCTTCGAACCTTCAGGCTCCTCATTTTCCAGCAGCAAAAGATGTTCCTGTCCGTACAAAATCGCCAGGATCTTTTTGATATGGGACAAACCAATTCCTCCCCCTTCACTTTCCTCCCTGTCTTCATTGATCTTTCTTAAGATTTCCTCCTCAAAACATTTCCCCGAATTATGAATTTCAATTTTCAGCATTTCCTGAGAATTATGACTTTCGAAGGAGCAGCGCATAAATATCGTGACAAATGAATTAATATCCATCACATGCTTAAAAATATTTTCGATAAAAGTGTGGAGAATCATCTGTGGAATCCTGTAATTTTTTGTTTCCTCAGGAATATTAAAATAATAATAAAAGTTTTCCTTGTACAAAAATCTCTGCATCTCAAGATATTCCTCCAGGCTCTTTACCTCCTCTTCCAGGCTCACCGTATGAAGCCCCACCCTGAACATATATCGGATTGTCCGGGAAAAAGCCCGAATAAACTGATGGATATCCTCCTTTTCACTCTGGTATGCCATACTGTTAATGGTTGAGAGGGCATTTAAAAAGAAATGCGGTTTCAATTGCATGTGCAGATACTTTAACTCGGAGTCTTTTACCTGAATAATTCTTTCATACTCCTGTATTTTCAATTCCGTAATCGTATCTAACATCATGACATAGGCATCCCTCAGTTCGGACATCTCTTTATTCCTGCACACATATTGAGGGCGGAGCATCATATTCCCCCGACAGATTGTCGCTGAAATATCTGACAGGATTTTTACCGGCCGCAGGACCTCGCGATTGACAAACTGCAGAATAATAAGCAAAAACAGAAGGGAAACCAAAAGCAAACCCAATATCATAAAGAAATACAGGTTTTCTCCGACAAAATTCCCTCTTTCCATGCTTCCCCCAACATAGCAGGCTCCTCCCATGACTTCCTGTGCACGCAGAAGAACTTTGGGAGCAAAGGGTTTTTCTTCAAAAAGCAGTTCTTCCCCGTATTCCCATTCAGGATTGGAAGAACAGATGATCTTTTTCCCGGAATCCACCACATAAAAATCCACCACATTGTCTTCGCTTTGTCCGTGGGACAAAATTTCCTGAATTTTAGGCTCTGTCAAAAATGCGGCAATAATAACACCCCCGTAGTTATAATATTTCAGCAAACATCCCCGCTTCCCAATCTGTGTGGAAATCCATCCGGAACTTCTAATCCCCTGCTTTGCCATTCCGCTCAGACATTTTTTGATTTCGTCCAGTTCCCCGTACGCAATATTCGTACTTCTCGCCAGAATAAATCCTTCATAGACACTGTCCATTACCGCATACCCGTCCACATCCTCCGTGGAGGTCCGCTTTTCCGTAAGCAGAGAAGACAGGCTGTAGCTTCCCTGCCATCTCCGGAGACTTGACCTGTCCAGCAGCAGCTGAAGGGTAGACTGACTGGCTAAGATATCCTGAAGATCCCCTTCTATCTCTTCCAGCGCTCCGCTTAAATTTCTATTGTACATATTTAAAATGTAATCCATTGACTCCTGTTCCCGTCTTCGGCTGACAGATACGCCATAGTTTCCGAAAAACGCTACCAGCAGTACCAGTATGGCAAGGAGCATCAGCAAGGCTCCAATCAAAAATCTGTTTAATTTTATGGTTCCCTTTTGCGCGTTCATTCGCTGCCTCATTTCTGCACCGTCTTAAATCAGTCTTCTGGTTTCTAAACCCCCATCATGTGCACTCTTCCATAACTGTGAAAAAATTTCACTCTTAATATAATAAAATAACATGAATTAAAAATTTTTCAAGCATATCAATTTGCCTGAAATTCCAAATTAATGTATTATGATAGGGAAATACCTCAACGCAGGCTATTCGAAATATATAGTCTGTTTGGCCAACACCGAAAATCATTCGAAAGAGCAAAGACATGGAGGAACAACATGGAGCAGCAGGTGACTTTATCACAAATGCTCATTGCCCGGGAACGCCGTGCACAGCGGCAGCGGGAACTGCTTGAAAAATACCGCGCATCCCTTATCAGCTTTACCATGAATATCGCAGGACCTTTCAAGGATACTCTATTAGTCAGACGGGGCTTTGCCCTTGGGCAACGATATCTAAAGCAAAAACTGTTTTATAAGAAGATCAAATGCCTGTATGAGGAAACCATAGAGGAAGTAACCGGGTGCGAGGCATATTACGTAATTGATCTGGATGCCGTCGCCTTAAAATACCTGACGGTAGAAATAGAAGATGCCACTCCACCTGGCCGGCTGTTTGACCTGGATGTCCTGAATCCAGATGGCCTGAAAATCGAACGCACAGAATTGGGACTGTCGGCACGCCGCTGCCTGCTCTGTGACAGGCCGGCAAAGGAATGTGCCCGAAGCCGCACCCACGCGCTTAATGAACTCCAGGACCGAACTATCCAAATTCTGTCACAGGCTATGGAACAATCTGACGCGAAGGACGCCGCTTCTCTTGCTTTAAGGGCCCTGCTCCATGAAGCCTGCACCACGCCAAAGCCTGGTCTGGTAGACAGGATGGACAGCGGAAGCCACACGGATATGAATATTTTCACCTTTATGGACAGTGCCAGTGTTTTGTGGCCTTATTTTGAAACCTGCGTGCGAATCGGCAGACAAACCGCTTCGGCTCCTGCCACAGACACCTTTTCCAGGCTTAGAAACATGGGAAAAAGCGCCGAGACAGATATGGCAGTGGCAACCGGCGGCGTCAATACTCATAAAGGGGCAATTTTTACTATGGGAATCATGTGCGCCGCCTTAGGGCGACTTGACCGGGAACACTGGCAAACACCCGAAAAAATTCTTGACGAATGTGCCGCCATGACAAAAGGCTTAACCGCTTTCGACTTTGCCGGACTCAACGAAGAAAATGCTCACACCACCGGACAGAAATTATACCTGAAATATCACATTACCGGTGTACGCGGACAGATGGAGGCCGGTCTTCCTGCCGTCCGATCCGCAGGACTGCCTGCCCTGAAAGCCGCTCTCGCCCATGGCTTAAGCTTAAATGATGCAGGCTGCGCAGCACTGCTTGCCTTAATGTCCACAGCCACCGATACCAACCTGATTGCCAGAAGCGACTTAAAAACCTGGCGGGAAACCACTCTACAGGTAAGGACTCTGCTCGCCGAAAATCCTTACCCTGATGTACAGATCCTGAAACAGCTTAACGAGGAATTTATCCAGAAAAATCTTTCCCCCGGAGGCAGCGCCGACCTGCTGGCCGCCTGTTATCTCTTGTATTTTTTAGAAACGGCAACCTGAAACAGTCAGTATGTGTAAACGCTTCGACATATGGAGGTAAAAATGTCAGACTATTTCATCTCTCAAATCCAACCCACCGACCGCATCGGTCTGGCGAAGATTGATGCCCTGCTTTCGCAGGAAGACCTCCAACGAGAGGCTCATCTTGATTATACCTGTGCCATGTACGACAGCGATGGACATATCATCGCCACGGGAAGCTGTTTCGGCAGCACGCTCCGTTGTCTTGCAGTCAGCAAAGCCCATCAGGGGGAAGGCCTGTTAAATGAAATCCTCACACATCTCATCGAAGTACAGTATGCGCGCGGCAATGTCAGACTGTTTCTCTATGCTAAAATGAAATCTGCGGTTTTCTTTGAAGACCTGGGTTTTTATGAAATCGCCCGCGTGGATGACGTTCTCGTATTTATGGAAAATCGAAGAAACGGCTTTGCCGATTACCTTAAGGCCCTGGCTCTGGCAACAGATACCGCCCTCCCAGGAATGCCTTTGTGTCCGCAAAAGAAAGTCCCGAACTCAGCCGCGCTTGTTATGAATGCCAATCCCTTTACTCTCGGCCATCAATACCTTGTAGAAACGGCTGCCGCCCGTTGTGACGTACTTCATTTGTTCCTTCTAAGCGAAGACACCAGCCTGATTCCCTTTTCTGTCCGGAAAAATCTGGCATTGAAAGGGATTGCCCATCTTCCTAATGTAATCTGTCATGACAGCGGCCCATACATCATAAGCAAGGCCACCTTTCCCGGTTACTTTCTGAAAGAGGAAGAAGCAGTTATCCAAAGCCATGCAAAATTAGACCTGGCCGTCTTTACTAAAATCGCCAAAGCTTTATCCATCACCAGCCGTTATGTAGGAGATGAACCCTATAGTCAGGTAACCCGGATATACAATCAGATTATGGCAGACAAACTCCCGGCTGTCGCATCAACTGTGTTATAGTTCCCCGGAAAGAATCAGACGGATGTCCCATCAGTGCCTCCAGAGTCCGTCAGTATCTGAAAGAACAAAATTTCAGTGCAGTCACCGGGCTTGTACCAAAATCCACCCTGGACTATTTTCAAAGCGATGAAGCATTACCTGTCATCGAGCGGATTTCACGTTCAGAAGACGTAGTACATTATTAATCAAACTTTTCTTTGCGATCTGCAATCGAGCAACTGCCGTTTGACAGCTTATCTCCCCGAAACCTGATACCGCCTGTAGACCCGTATTCCCCAAGCCACAGCCAAAAGGGCAAAGAACAGGTACAGTACCGGCACGATCTGCCAGGAGACAAGACACCGCCCAAACAGCGGAATCATCCTCTCATCGAAAATATTCTGGACTGCCGGAAAATTAGAAGGCTGCCAGTTCCAGATCTGACAGAGCATCCGGCTCTGCTCCGGTATATGGATCATCATACCGGCAATGATCCAGCCGCTGCAGACCGCCAGCGTGGCAAGACTGTTGTGCATCACCTCCGACAGGACCATCACAAACACGCCCCCTGTTACGGCAGTGACAAGTATGATCCCATATTCGATCAGACATGCCTGCCCCACCGTCAGCGGATAAGAATATCCTGCATAGGCAAGCTGAAAAGCAGCTTCAGATCCTCCTGCACCATACAGGCTCAATGCCAGAATGACCGTAAGCGTCTCCATCACCAGCGTTCCCAAAGCCGCAAAACTGATACCCGCCAGAATTTTTGCATAGTATGCGGTGCTTTTCCCTTTGGCCCCGGTCAGGATCAGCTGATCCGTCCTGCGGGTATGCTCCTCCGCAAAGATCCCCGAAAGACTGACCGCCACAAACAAAAGCGTCAAAACACCGATCGTCGGCACAAAATGAACCGCGCATCTCCCCAGCCCGTCATAATACAGATAGGTGACCGGCTTGTCGATCTGTGCTTCCTTTTCCCGCCAGAACGCCTTCTCCTTCTCCGTGAGCATTGCATCCTGCCATTCCTTTTCCAGATTCTCCTGCCGCATCCTGTAAAGCGCCTGCTCATCCGCTTCCCACGCCTTCACCTCCTCCATCTTCATTCCCGTCCATGTGCGTACCAGGTTGAAGATCTCGCTGTAAGGCCGCGCATAAGTCTGATACTCTTCCGTCAACGTATACCGCTCTGCCCCGGGCGGAATCATGGCATAGGCTTCCTCCATCTGTGTAAGCAGCTGCTGATCCACCACTCTGCCGGACAACGCTTCCATATATTGCCGGTCCACCTGATACATGTGATAATGGGTATCCCGAAATTCTCCATCCACATAATAATTACCCATCAGACCGCTGCAGACAGCCACGATCACTCCCACAAGACAGACAAACATTGTCGCCCAGACGAGCTTTCGTTTCATGATCTTTTTCATTTCATAGCAATAGAGTGTCCCCAAATTATGATTCCGCATCTTTCATTTCCCCCTCTTCCTCCGCAAACTGGCTGAGATAAAATGCTTCCAGATCTCCCATCTCCTCATCCCAGCCGCCCTGATAGATCAGCCGCCCCGCTTTCATCATCAGGATCTGGTCTGCAATATGCTCAATATCAGAGACGATATGGGTAGACAGGATGATAATACGTCCCTTGGACAGGGAACTGATGATATTGCGGAAACGGATGCGCTCCCTGGGGGCAAGGCCGGCTGTGGGTTCGTCG
>OFGA01002810.1_pt1 | contig 10449 bp, 15 predicted proteins | sample 1521471 | NCBI WGS metagenome assembly OFGA01 (sample SAMEA3504086, study PRJEB24116) | mouse gut metagenome | biome: mouse gut; feature: mouse-associated habitat; material: faeces | place: Denmark | collected 2011
TCCATACCAAAAGTGGTAAAAAGTGGATACCCTTCTTCTTATTTCACTTCTACAATTTCCATAAAGTGGATACCCTAAATCCTACCTTATTTCCCCCATTCATTAAAGGAGGAAATTAACATGAGCAACAAGAAAGACAGCGGTGTTTATCAATTGGATAATGGTTATTGGGCTTACCGCTTCAAAATCAACATTGACGGTACAACAAAAGAAAAACGCCGCCGAACAGATGAATTTGGTAATCCATTCAAAACAAAGACTTCTGCCGTAAAAGCACGTCAGCAAGCAATTGTGAATGAAAAAGTTAGTGCCGCCGCTCCACAAGTAAAACGACCAAGAAAAAAGGTCAGTGAGGTCTATGATGAATATTGTGAGTTTGGGAGAGCAGGAAAGACGTATGCTACTATCGTTAAACAAGACAGCCTATGGAATAACCATATCAAGTCTAAGTTCGGTAAACGCTATGTAGATGATATTTCTGTCGCTGAAATCAATGATTATCTTGCAGAACTGTATTACACAGAAAACAGAGCGTACAGCTATACAGAATCATTTCTGAAAATATTTTATCTTATCTTCGGTCAGGCCTATTCTCGTAATTATCTAAATGCAGAGCAGTACGACAAACTCTGTAAGAATAAGGACACCAAAATCCATATGCCAAAAATGAAGATTGATGAAGATACCGATATTGTCACCTTTTCAGATGAACAGATGATAACTTTATCGGAATACTTCAAAGATACCAATGCTGAAACAGCTTTCATGTTGGGGAAGTATTGCGGCTTACGTATCAATGAATGTTATGGATTAAAATGGTGCAATGTTGATTTTGACAAGGATATTATCAAGATAGACCGACAAATGCAGTACCAGAACGGCGTAATCAAGTTAGTATCTTTAAAGACCAGAAATGCCAGACGTGATATTGTCATGTCTACACCGCTAAAGGAGTATCTTCTATCTGTAAAGCGGCGCAGAGATAAAATCATGGTAGAGTTGGCAGAGCAGAGGGAGCAGAATCAGACAATGCTTTCTGATATGGGAAAGGAGAAGATATCCAGTCTGGAACTTGTCAATTCATTAGATGAGGGAAAGATACAGACAGTCAATTCCATGAAGTACCATACACAGAAGATAAAAGCACAGTACGATATTATTTTTAAATATCATTATCTAAGACACACTTACGGAACAAGGCTTGCTTTGATGAATACGCCCATGCACATCTTATGTAATCAAATGGGGCACGCTTCAAGCAATGTTACACAGAAGTATTATCTGGGTAATTCCAAACAGGGTGTAGATATTTTGAGAGCTAACTTAAATAGCATGAAATAGCGTAATAGCAAGGGTTGGAGCGGTTTGTACCGTTCTTTTTTTATGCCATTTTACGGATAGTTTCGATAGACATATAGTCATAACTTTTAAGTTTTGACACCGTTTCACTGGCAACGGAAAAATGCGGCTTAGAGCGGTGTCATTTCTTATGGTCAAAAGTAACACAAATAAATCAAGCAAAGGAGCGATTCATCATGAAATACGGATACGCACGAGTAAGCACCAAAGGACAGTTAGACGGAAACAGCATTGAGGAACAGTCTACAGCAATTCAGAATCTTTATGCTGACGCTGAAATTGTTGTTGAGAGTTATTCAGGAGCAAAGGAACGACCGCTATTCAATAAGATATTAGAACAGGCACAGGAAAATGATTATGTCATTGTAACCAAGCTAGACCGCTTCTGCCGTTCTACAAAAGAGGGATTAGAGTATATCGACCGCCTTATGAATAAGGGCGTAAAAATACATATCCTGAATATGGGACTGATTGAAAATACTCCTATGGGGCAGCTGATAGTCACAAACCTGTTAGCATTTGCAGAGTTTGAAAGAGCCATGATTATTGAGCGTACACAGGGCGGTAAGGCTATCGCCAAGCAGAGAGAAGATTTCAGAGAGGGCAGACCACCGAAGTACAGCAGTAAGAAAATCAATCATGCTTTGGAGTTACTGGAAAACCATTCTTATAAACAAGTAGAAGAACTTACTGGAATCAGTAAATCAACGCTTATTCGAGAAAAAAGAAAACGCACAGTTGCATAGAACGCCAGTATAGGAGAAATTTATATATAATTTTTCCGAGGTCACCTACTCAATACCTTTAAAAACGAAATAGAGTTGCATACCGCACCGTCCTTCTATGCGGCTGATAATCTTCAACGACTTTAGAGCCAGTCGGAAAACAGGCTCTATTTTTTTGCCCTAAAACAAATCAGAAGAAGCATTGACAGCATTGTTACTTAGGGAGAGAAAGGAGGGGGTGTACTATCGTGAAGATTGCGCAAATGCTTATATAGCAAGGGTTTCATGAATTTTGCAGGCTATTTTTGAGTATAGTTTTGACAGACATCTAGTCACGATACAAACACATTTTATTATTTTATATTGTACGATAGTACGACCCAGACAAGTCGTTAAACTGTTTTTTTTATTACCCATTTTTACACAGACGAAAGGAGTAAGGACAAATGAATAAATGGTTTACAGGAGTAACAACGATTGAGGAACTACGGAAACGGTACAGAGAACTTTTGAAGCGGTTTCACCCAGATAACGGCGGTGATGAAGAAACAATGAAAGCAATTAATATTGAATATGACAAGTTATTTGACGCTCTGAACAAAGAAAACAAATCAGACGGTCAGACCGATAACTACGACCAAAACGCCGAGAATCAAGCATTTAAAGAAATATTGAATCAGATTATTGGGTACAAAATGGAGATTGAGCTAATCGGTCGGTGGATATGGTGCTTTAATTGCTTCGCTTACAAAGACAGACTGAAAGAATTAGGATTCAAATTTGCCCCGAAGAAAAAGGCGTGGACGTGGCACTATGGAGAATTTTCACGTTATCACAAGGGAGAGATACCCATTGATGATATAAGAGCCAAATACGGCTCACAGAAAGTAACTCGTCAATCAAAACAATATTCATTGAATTAAAGGAGCGTGAGAAGCATGAGCAAAGAAGATTTTGTAAGCATTTTTGAGTTGACACTTGTATCTGCCAATCTTGATATCATCAGTCTAACTCTGATTGATGATAATACTGTACAGATTACATTTAAAGGCGGCGGCACAAGACGAGTGAACATTGAAGCAGACAGCCACAGCGCAATCATTCTGGACGTGATGAAGCATGTATATTAATAAGAAAGAGAGGATTTTGTTATGAGTACAGAAATTAAAACTTTAAACGGATGGACAGATTTTGCTGACCGTACAGGCAGGACAAGCATTTATGATTATCTCCGTAAAGGGGATATTGTGGAAGAAAACCTTGTGGATTACTTTATGAATGTAATGCCGCCAAGAGCAATGTCATACGGCTATCTGCAAGTTGGAGAGCCGCACAGCCATGTTTACGATATCGACCGACGACTTAGGGCAACTTATATGACGTTTGCCGAATGTGACGAAAAATGGAGATTCTACGGAAATTGTTTTGCTTATGAAACTGTTGATAGAACCTATTGTTAAGCCGTTTAAGGCTTTATTTTTTTGCAGAAAGGAAGTGTTACTATGTGTTATTTTCAAGGTCAGGCAGTTGGGGAATATTGCTCCTGTTGCCGTAATTGCAGTGATTATCTATCAACGTGTGTTCCTGTCGTTGGTTATGGCGGCTATGCAGTCGGTGAATGTTATTTTGATTTTTGCAGTTATTGCCCTTGCTATTCAGAATGTGAGGAAATATGGGGAAAGGCGGTAGATTTATGAAACTGATGAATTACGACAAAAAAGATTTAATTTACCAGAATATGCGTATTGATATTCAAAACGTACAGTACAAACCGCAGACCTATATCAAGACGCAGTATGGTATTCTTTGCCGTTTGATTCAGCAGAAGAAAATCACAGAGCAGTTTTTTGTTTTCCTGTTAGAATCCCTTTTTGCGTTAAAGGACTGGAAGCAGTTAAATTACGAACAAATGTACGAGCTGATTCATGTGCTGACATTTTGGAATTATCAAACAAAGAAAGAGAGGACAAACGCATGAGTGAATTATTGAAAATCTATGAGAATGTCGTTAGACACGAGAAAGAAGTGGTACATATGGAGGAATGTGTCACCGAGGAAGTGCTTCAACTTTCTAAACCATTTGAGGACAAACTAAGCGTTGATGAATTGGAAACACTGCAAGACGCTATGTTTTCCGTTGCCCTGACTTCTCAGCATGAGGGATTCAAGTTAGGCATGAGATATCTTGCAAAATTACTTGCTGAATGTTTGGCGTAAAAAAGTGCAGACCTCTTATATTTTAAGGTATAAGGGGTCTGCTATTCAGATTGCTTTCTTATTTTATAATTCATTAAATAGTTCAGTTCTGCCTGATTTTCCGCTGTCAGTTTCTTGTAATCAGTTAAAAAATCAAAATCCGCTTTTGACAACTTCATAATGTTCTCAATCGGAATATGCTTTGATTGAAGATGACGCACAAGGGCAATCCCTAAATCATAGGCAGATGTATCTTTAACAGAAGTATCTATTTCCGTAGAAGAACCGATCACCAATTCATCTAATGAAACCTTATAGTATTCTGAAAACATTAAGAGAGAATCTATATCGGGTATCCTTCGACCACATTCAAAATATGAATAAACTGACCGACTGATGTTTAAATTCTCACATAATTGCTTTTGTGTCAAATTATGCTGTTGCCGAAGTTCCAACAGTTTTAAGCTGATTCTATTTTGTGGCATACATTCACCTCGTTTTATTTTCATATTGTACCAATTATAAAAAAATATGTGTTTGGTATTAACAAAATAAGAATTATGTTGTAGAATACTAAATGTCGCATATTGTTACATTTATACATGTAAGATAAATGTACAAAAATGAGAACAGAACAGATTTTCGGTTATAATCACTTAACATTTATATTCTAAAGAAAAGAGAGGAACACAAACATGAGAAAACAATACAATATCATGACATCTTGTGATAATAATTTAGTGCCCTATGTGGCGGTAGGACTTACAGCAATGGCGCATAATCTAAAAGACGCAGACATTGATTTCTTTTTTCTCCACAGTCATGTCAGTCAGAATAACATAGAAATGCTAGAAGTTCTATGTAAGGAATTGGAGAATGGTAAGATTCATTTTCATGAGATTTTAGTGCCACATGCAGAGGTCTATTCAGAATTGGCTGAATATGGAACTGGATGGACTGGCGAAGCATATTATTCTTTATGCTCTCATTTGCTTCTGCCTGATGAAATTGACAGGGTTTTATATCTTGACGCAGGCGACACTCTGATAGTCGGTGATATCGCTCCATATTATCATTATGATTTTCAAGGAAAGAGCCTTGTGGTGACGGGTTCAAGGTATAAGCCATATAATGGAAATCTGGAACTATTTAGTGCGGATGACTTAGGGGATTGGAAAGAAGGACTTCCTGGAATCCTGAGAGGAATTTTTAATTCAGGTTCATACATGATGAATTTGGACAAGATGAGGAAAGATGAAAGAACGTTAGCGGATTATCAATATTTATCTCTAAAACTCCGAGAACTCTTTGGAGATGATAACCATAATATCTATTGGGGAGACCAAGGACTTCTATCTGCAACATTTGTAGGTGATGTACGATATTATGGTTTCCCAGAAATACGGAATTTATGGTATATGCCTTATAATTTCTGTCTTTGGTATTATGACAGAATGAATGAAAAACCTAATTATTCTCCTGCAATTCTTCACTTCGCAGGAACAGCCTTTAAACCATGGAACGGTACATATCCCATTTTTACAGAAAGGTTTCAGAAAAAAGAACAATTACATTCCATGAATGAATTAAAAAATGGACAAGCAGGATATTTTTATTTATGGCATGAATACGCAATCATGGCAGACACCATTTTGGATAAAATAGTATTTGTTTCGCGAAACAACCTCCGCCGCCACTTCCGCCAAATTTGTCTCCTGAATGATATAGTCCTTGTACACCTCGTCAGAACGCGCATAGTACAGTGTCCGTTCCACCAAATTCTCAATCTTTCCATTTTCCTTGATAATGCTGCGCGTAATGTCGTTTTTATGATTTTCGCAAAGGAGGGCAATGCTGGTAATCGGCGCCTTGATTTCGTGTACCCAGCTCTCGATGTATGCGCGGTAGTCGTTTTTCTGCGTCTCGACTGCATGTATTTTTTCGATGACAGAACGATTGGACTGGCGAATTAGTTCTCGATAGAGTCTGTCCTCGAGCCTGTCAGAATAGGGCATCAGTTCCCCGAGCAGAAAGCGCTGGTCCACCTGTGCAAGCACTGCCTCCATACGGGTAAAATACTGCTTCCGCCTCCAATATTCAGAGCCTGTCCAGACGCCCAGCACTACAAGCCAGCAAACCAAAATTAACAGACAGGCATCGGCCGGATAACCTGTCGCGCACAAAAAGACGGCGAACGCCGCCATACAGCAAAGATGCAGTAAATACAATAGTAATCTGTCCCGCACAAACGAAATGATATTCATAAACGATACCCCATTCCCCGTTTTGTCTCCACAAAATTCTGCACGCCAAGATGTTCTAGCTTTCCGCGCAGCCGTGTCATATTCACGCTCAATGCATTGTCGTCGATAAACACCTGATTGTCCCACAGGTACTCAATCAGCTCTATGCGCGGTATAATCCTGCCTGTATTCTGAAATAGATAATGGAGAATCTTGAACTCATTTTTGGTCAGCTCACAGTGACTGCCTTGATATCCAATGCTGCCGCGCGCAATGTCGAGCACGACACCTTTGTACTCTAGTTTATTAAGCTCTCTTGCGCCCGCTTTTTTCGTTCTTTTTAATACTGCCGCGATGCGTGCCAGCAGGATTGGCGGATGAAACGGCTTCGTGATATAATCGTCCCCGCCCTTTAACATTCCGTTTAGCTCGTCTGCGGCACTGGTCTGGCTGGTCAGAAAGAGAATCGGCACATCGGACACAGCACGAACCTCGGTACATATATCAAAGCCAGATGCGCCCGGCAGCTTGATATCCAATAAAATCAAGTCCGGCAATGCCGCAAGTGCCGCAGATGCCGCATTCGCAAAATCGTGAAGGGCTGTCACTTCATAAAGTGCATTTTGCAGAAGCAGTGTCAATTCCTGACGGATTGCGGGTTCATCTTCTATGAGTGCGATGCGCATAATGTTTTATCCTTTCTATCACAATTTCTATCACTTGCCAAACAAGAAGCGATCTGGCAAGCGTTGCTGTGCGGCGGAAGATAATGTGATTTCATCGCTATATTTCGCAGACGGATATTTCTGCGTGTACATACCGCTTCCCTATGTTGTCTGCGCATCGGGCACAAACTGGTCTGGATACTTGATACTCCCCCCGTAGCCACAGACCCCCATGCGCGGGGAATTACACACATTCAGCCGCATTTCCTCGTCACACGCATGTGTTTTGGCACAGTCCTCACACAGAAACACTTCATTAAGAAACTCATATAAACACTCCATACAGATTACGGCGGCTGGCTTTTTTCCGCATTCACTGCATAGATATTCATGGGGATTATTTCTTGACAGCAATGTCAGTTTTTCTTTCTTCAAAGCCTTCTTTGAATAATTGACTACTGTTATCATCAGTTCTGTGGTACTGCCAAAATCATACTCATACCGAAATGTCATGCCTTCTCTCAGCACTGTGCTGAGCTTGTGTCTCATGTTCTCCGAAGGCTCTCCCCAAAAATCATCCGTCTCTGGATCGGAATCATAGCTGATTCCCCCAATCTCAAAAGCACTCAAATGCCCACAGCACTCAAGCCATATATCGCGCAGAAAAATATCAAGGTCCTCCAGTGTTGCCTTCTCGCTGATCTCGACAAAAAGCCAGTGCTCCCTGCCGTAACGCGGATAGATTGCAAGCTCATAATAACCGCTCTTCTTCGCTCCAGCCCCAGCTTCAGCGGCACACCGCTCCTTGCATGCTGCGAGATGTCTTGACATATAACTGTAGGTGTATTCCTTTGCACAGTATTTACATTTTCCTTTTATTTTTTGAGCCATCTTATTTTCCTTTCTTTATCAAAAATTTACAATACCGCTTGTTCCAAATAATGTATCTTTGTCCCGTTCTATTCGCTCACCCTTTCTGTATTATATTGTGTTTATTTAATTATACTATAAAAAACATTCTTTTGGTGATGTTTTTGCATAAAACAAGAACTTTTCTGGCGAACTTGAATTGTAATAGACGATCTCTTTCGGATATGCTATAATACAATTGTCTATCATAGTCTGATTTTTACACAGGAGGGGGAAACGATGCACCACATACTTATTGCGATCAAAGAGATAATAGACAGTAATTTGAAGCTATACCTTCCTCATGTCGCGTCCGATCATTTGGAAAATAACGGCGCGGTATATTACATGAACGGAAAAGACGGAACGGAGTTCGATTGGTACATTAATGAGAAATTCCCTCCATTTATGGTATTTTATAATGATAAAGCGAATCTGGGCGCCGTCAAATTATTGCTTTATAAGGACGGGGGAATCGTCATCTATCTCTTTGATGATTGCGGAAAAAAACTGGTCAAAGAGGTTCATACAGAATTGAAGGCAACGGAGACAGCGCTATTTACATTGGCAGTCCTGTTAAAAGACCAAGCAGATGACAAGAAGCTCTGGAATGCGGATCTCACAAGCATCAATACGGATATTCAGCTCCATAATGACAAGTGCAATCAATTTCGCAGAAATCAAAAGAATTATGCTGCCCTGAAAAATAAGTTTATGATATTAAACTCAAGATCCTATGTGTCCAAAAAAATTACAAAAGAGGGCTGGAAGGTCGGGTATATGGAACGCTCTGAACCGATGGACGAGACGGACAGCGGCTGGGCTTTTTTTGCAGGTAATGAAGGCGAGGACTATGTATCAGACGCCGGCAATTTCGACGTAATCAGTGTAGGCGCTGTCTGTCAGCAGTTAGATTCGGATATTTTCAAATATATTGATATGCCAGCAGGCACAAGACTCATTCGCATCTCTCCCGATGCCTTTGAGGCAGATAAAAATGATAAGGAAATCTATATGATGAAATCATCCAGATAAAGGAGGCTGATTCAACATGAAATTTCAAGTAGATCGTGAAAGAGGGAATGGACTTGTTCTGATCGACCGAGGTTCTATGAAAGAACTGGACGATGAGTTGCTCTACGCATTCGATATCCTGCTAGACCGCAGTGGAAAGACAGAACTTATCTATGATTTTCCAGATGAGGACTGGCACACGGTATGGGTGCGGGAGACAGAAGCGCTCCGAAATTTCTGTAACAGTGGTAAAATGATTGTCTGGCTGTTTGACGAGAAGATAGAATTCGAAACAATAGATGGTGTGTTCCAGACAGACGACGCCCTAACGGCTTCTGACAAATGGCTGTATGCTCCTACTGGCGATCTGCTCGCTGTCACAGCCAGCGAATTGATTCAATGTCTGAGCTATCCTGAACTGGAAATGGAAGAGGTTTTTACGGTGTCCGTACCAAAGGGATGGTATGCTATATCAGACAGTGGCATTGAGGAAATCAAGTACTGCAAAGGAAATCCCTGCACTGCCGTCTTTGAGAATATTCAAGAGGCTTGAGAAGAGCGGTTTGAAATAATTTGGGTTGTCAGTACGCCGCTTACTATGTTATAATGGGCGGCGAGACATCATTACATAACGAAAAAAGGAGTCTGTTTACCATGAAAAAATTTTTTGAGCAATTTAAAAAATTTATCAGTAAGGGAAATGTTATGGACATGGCAGTCGGTATCATCATCGGCGGCGCCTTCACCAGCATTGTCTCCTCTCTTGTCAACGACATTATCAATCCGATTCTCGGTCTGTTCGGCGGCATGAATTTTGACCAGCTTGCATGGAACATTACGGGCGATGTCACACTGTATTATGGTAAGTTTATCACCGCTGTGGTCAACTTCCTGATTATGGCGCTGATTGTCTTTCTGCTTGTAAAAATCATGAATAAAGCCATGTCGCGGATTCAGAAACCAGAGCAGCCCAAGGTTCCGACCAAAAAGACATGCCCTTTCTGCAAATCCGAGATCGCAGTCGAGGCGACAAGATGCCCGCACTGCACTTCCCAGCTAACCGAACAAAACGGACAGAATTAATCTGTCCGTTTTTATGTGCCGCTATAACGGCGGGTTGGCAGGCTCTCGTAAAGCAATTGTGCCAGCACTGCAAATTTTTCGAGTGTGAGCGCCTCCCCCCGAATGGTGGGTGCGCATTCCATTTTTTCAAGTGCACACAGGATACTGTCTTTTTCCAGACAAAGCCCTGCGGCGTTTCCGAGCGCGTTGACCAATGTCTTTCTGCGCTGGTTAAATGCTGCGCGGATCAGATCAAACATGAATTTTTCATCTGGG
>OFGA01002814.1_pt1 | contig 10445 bp, 12 predicted proteins | sample 1521471 | NCBI WGS metagenome assembly OFGA01 (sample SAMEA3504086, study PRJEB24116) | mouse gut metagenome | biome: mouse gut; feature: mouse-associated habitat; material: faeces | place: Denmark | collected 2011
GAAGAGGCGATTGCAAGGACGAGAGAAGCAAGACTGCAGGTAGAGTCGGCGAGACTGCAATATTTACTGCCAAGACTTGTGGGAATGCATGAGGCTTTGACAAGACAGGGGGGAACCAGCGGGAGTATGAGCAGCCGTGGCGCCGGGGAAAAGAAGCTGGAACTTGACAGAAGGCGGATAGAGCATCGGATTACGGAATTAGACAGAGAGTTAGAAGAAGTTTCCAAAGAGCGGGAGACCCAGAGGAAAAAAAGGCAGAAGTCAGGGATTCCGTTAGTAGCGCTGGTTGGATATACGAATGCAGGAAAGTCTACCATCCTGAACCGGATGATTCACAAGCATGGCATGGATGAGGAAAAGAAAGTGTTGGAGAAGGATATGCTTTTCGCAACATTGGACACCTCCGTACGGCGTATTTGCACGGGGAATAACCGGGATTTTCTCTTATCTGATACGGTTGGATTTGTTCATAAATTGCCCCATGGGCTGGTGAAGGCATTTAGGGCAACGCTTTTGGAACTAAAGACGGCGGATCTGCTTTTGCAGGTGGTAGATTATTCGGATCCTCATTATGAAAAGCATATGGAAACCACCAGGGAAACAATCACACAATTAGGGGCGGGGCATATTCCAATGATCACTGTCTTTAATAAATCTGACCGTGTGGATGACTGTATAGCATATCCGAAAACAGTAGGCGATAAGATTTATATATCCGCAAAGGAGGATGTCTCTCTCGAAATGCTGACAGAGCTGATCCTTGATAAGGTTTATGATAATTTCAAAGAAATGGAACTCCTGGTTCCCTACGAAAAAGGACAGGTGGTATCTTACTTTATGGAAAATGCTCATGTGTTATCGGTGGAATACGAAAAGGAAGGAACAAGGCTTAAAGTCATGTGCCATCCTGGAGATAAGGAGAAATACGGCTGTTATGAAAAGTGAAAGATTAAATAAATATCTTGCTTCCTGCGGGGTGTGTTCAAGAAGGGATGCGGACCGGCTGATTGATCAAGGGAGGGTCAGCGTAAATGGGGAAACGGCGGTTATGGGGATGCTGGTATCTGATAATGACCAGATTTTAGTAAACGGAAAGCCGGTCCGGGAGAAGAATAAAAAGGTAGTGTTTGCTTATCATAAACCTGTCGGGGTAGTCTGTACGGAAAAAGACCGGTTTGCAGATAAGAAAATAACGGATATGGTGAAGTTTCCGGTACGCGTCACCTATGCGGGGAGACTTGACAAGGATTCGGAAGGGCTGATTTTGCTGACAAATGACGGGGATCTGATTCGGGCAATGATGTCGGGCAGTGCAGGGCATGAAAAAGAGTATATTGTGAAGGTAAATAGAGAAATAACAGACGATTTTCTTGATAAAATGAGAAATGGAGTTCTCTTACAGGAACTAAATGTAACAACAAGACCCTGTAAGGCAGAAAGGTTAGGCAAGTTTACGTTTCGCATTGTCCTGACTCAAGGGGTCAATAGACAGATACGCAGAATGACGAAAGAACTCGGATACCGCGTCCAGGCAATCACAAGGGTGCGTGTCGTAAATATCCGGCTTGCAAATTTGAAGCCAGGGCAATATCGCCGGATTTCCGGAAATGAATTGCATATGTTATATTATTTGTGCGGCATGGAATGTGAGGATAAAGACTAAAAAATCACAAAATCTTGTGTCGCAGCAGAATAGATATTGTAGATTGAGGGTTAGAATTTTGGCAGGAACAAGTTATGTAAATCAGAACAAAAATAATGACAGGATGAAAACAATATATCGGTAAAGCAATAAATTTGTTTAAAAAACGGGTTTTATTGAAAATATGTGTGACGGAAATTGGATCGTGTGTGACGGAAAACTTGCATAAATGGAGGTAATATGATGGAAGATTATCAAATACGGACGGAGGAAATGGTAAAACGGCTGAATGAAGCGTCAGATGCCTACTATAACGGAAAGGAAGAACTGATGTCAAACTATGAGTGGGACAGTCTGTTCGATGAATTGGTATCTTTAGAGGCTGAAACAGGTTTTGTTCTTCCGGACAGTCCTACCCAGAATACCGGATATGAGGAAAATAATGGGGAAAAGGAACCCCATGAGTTCCCGGCTCTTTCCCTGGCGAAGACAAAACAGGTAGCAGAACTGCAAAAGTGGGCGGAGGATAGGCCGATTTGGCTGTCTTGGAAACTAGATGGGCTGACCTTGGTCCTTACTTATGATAATGGAAAGCTTACCAAAATTTTAACAAGAGGGAATGGAACCATAGGAACCAATATTACTTATTTAAAAAATGTGATCCAAGGCTTTCCGCTTAACATTCCGTATAAAAAGCATATGGTGGTCAGAGGGGAGGCTGTGATTTCCTATACCGATTTTGAGCTGATCAATGATACTATAGAAGATGACGAGAAATATGCGAACCCAAGAAACTTAGCTTCCGGTACGTTAAGTCTGGATGATCCGGAAAAGGTGAAGGAGCGGCATGTATATTTTCATGCGTTTACCCTGGTGTACCTGGAAGATGAGATGATATCCTGGGGGGAGAGGATGCGTTTTCTTGAGAAGGAAGGGTTTACGGTAGTGGAGCGGGAAGCGGTCTCATCGGAAACAATTTCGGCTGTTATTGATAAATGGACAGAAAAAGTAGAAACAGGGAAGATGGATCTTCCGGTGGATGGTCTGGTGATTTGTTTTGACGATACGGAATATGCCGCTTCGGGAAGTGTTACCGGCCATCATGCCGCAAGGGCAGGCTATGCGTTTAAATGGCAGGATGTTTCTGCGAAGTCAAGATTAGACCATATTGAGTGGTCTTGTGCCACTTCCACCATTTCACCGGTGGCGGTATTTGAACCGGTGCAGCTGGAAGGTACTACGGTTTCCCGGGCTTCCCTCTGCAATATCAGTGAAATGGAACGGCTGGGGATCGGCGAAAAGTGCATGGTGGAGGTGATAAAAGCAAACAAGATCATCCCTAAATGTATTGCCGTTATGGAATCATCGGGAAGCTTTCAGATTCCGGAGAGTTGTCCGGTCTGTGGGGCAAAGACGGAGGTCCGTAAAAGCCCAAGAAGCAATACAAAAACATTGCATTGCACCAATCCGGACTGCAGCGCAAAACATGTAAAAAAATTCACCCGTTTTGTCAGCAAATCAGGTATGGATATAGACGGGCTTTCCGTCCAGACCATTTTAAGGTTTATGAATGAAGGTTTTCTCTCGGAGTTTGCGGATATTTACCATTTATGGGAACATGCCGATACCATTCGCCAGATGGACGGATTTGGGGATAAATCATGTGAAAATCTGATCAAAGCTATTGAAAAGAGCAGGCAGGTGCATCCGGTGAACTTTATCTATGCCCTTTGCATTCCCATGATCGGCATTGACGCAGGAAAAAAGATGATTGCGGAAAACGGGTTTGACGGGTTTATGGAACGCATGGAGACCGGGCAGGGGTTTGAAGAGATTTTGGGGATAGGGCCTGAAAAGTCACGGTCCGCTATAGAATGGTATGAGAATGAACAGAACAAATCATCCTTGAAAGCATTGTTGAAAGAGGTTACAATAGAAAAAGTAGTGCCATCCTCTAAGGCGGACGGCAAATGCAAAGGGCTGACCTTTGTCATCACAGGTGATGTGCATCACTATAAAAATCGGGATGAGTTTAAGGCTTATGTGGAAGCCATGGGCGGTAAGGTGACAGGGAGTGTTACGGGAAAGACGGACTATCTTGTGAATAATGATGCCCAGTCCACCTCATCGAAAAACCGGAAAGCGGCACAGCTTGGGGTTCCGGTCATTACGGAAGATGAATTTGTGGAACGGTTTGGGTAAGACCATGGTCAGGCGATAGAAGAAAAATGAATGGAGTGAATGGAGATGCCGATCAAAGTACAAAGCGGTCTTCCCGCTAAGGGGATACTGGAGAATGAAAATATATTTGTAATGGATGAATACCGTGCCATGCATCAGGATATCCGTCCGTTGCAGATTTGCATCTTAAACTTAATGCCGGTGAAGCAGGACACGGAGCTGCAGCTTCTGCGGGTGCTTTCCAATACACCTTTGCATATAGACGTGTCTTTTATGAAGATGAACAGCCATGTTTCGTTAAATACACCAATCCATCATTTAAACCGGTTTTATAATACCTTTAACGAATTACGTAACAGGCGTTTTGATGGCCTGATCATTACAGGGGCGCCGGTGGAACAGATTCCTTTTGAGGAGGTGGATTATTGGCCGGAACTTTGTGAAATTATGGAATGGACAAAGGACCATGTGACCTCTACTTTCCATATTTGCTGGGGCGCTCAGGCCGGGCTTTATTATCATTACGGAATGGAAAAGGTGATGCTGCCGGAAAAGCTGTTTGGCGTGTTTGAACATAAAGTGATGAACCGGAAAATCCCTTTGGTGCGGGGGTTTGATGATTATTTCTATATCCCCCACAGCAGGCATACGGCGGTCCGCAGTGAGGAGATCCACGCCTGCAGTGATCTGACGGTTTTGGCGGAATCTGAGGAAGCAGGTGTGTTCCTTTGCATGACGGAAGGCGGGAAGCAGATTTTTATCATGGGTCATCCTGAGTATGACAGGTATACCTTGCATAATGAATATATCAGGGATAAGGAAAAGGGATTGCCGATCAAGATTCCTAAGAACTATTACCCTGAGGATGATGACACGAAAAAGCCGGCGCTGCAGTGGAGGTCCCACAGCAATGATCTGTACAGTAACTGGCTGAATTATTACGTATATCAGGTGACTCCTTATGAGTTGTAGGAAATTTTACTCAGAACTTGGGAGAGTAGAAGGGGAAAAATGCAGCATGGAATCATAAGAACCCGGACTGAGGGCAGTGGCACGGATAACAGAAGTGTGGTAACTTAAAGATACCATAAATCCATATGGAAGAGTTTTTTTTACGATAGAACTTTTTACTCTCAGTAAAAGAAAAGTGGCATAAATAATTTGGAGATTATGATTATGAGAGATACAGCTATAGAAATGGCAAAAAGGATGTTGGTAGATAGTATATGGAAAAGTGCCAATCTGGAAGGATTAGGAACTACATTTCCTAAAACAGAAGCGATTCTTGCTAATGCGCCTACAACTACAAAAACAGAGGAAGTGTTATTTGTAATCAATATGAAACGCGCGTGGCGCAGCTTATGGCTAATAAGGTGTTGATTGAAAATAATATGGGTATTTTTCAGATACCCATTGAAAAGTTGGAAGAATTTAAAGGAATACTTATTGAATTCTATGAGACTGGAAACGATACAAAAATCATAGGATTCATGAAGAATTGTTGTATTAGAAGAATACAAAGTTAAAAGGATTATTTCATTGGGTGAGATTGGAGGGATAATCATGGGAGATAAATATAATTTGATTTAGGAAATATAAGTGAGCCGGCGGCAGGAGTTGTCAATAATTTTGCAGATAAGATCTCAGGTGCATTAGGCTGGATGGTTACTCCTAAAAATATTAAGCCATCTATAATCGAAGCTAATAAGTCCATAATTGAAGAAATATCAAACAGGCAAGATATAAATCCTGTTGAACGGGCTGCCATTGTAAGTAATTATAGGAAAATAGTGAAAGAATATAAAAATCAGGTGGATATAATGAGAATAGCTGTTGAGCACTTAGAGCCAAATTATATTCCGGAAAATGTAAATAATGATTGGATTACTTTTTTCTTTGATAAACTTGAAATAGTAGATTTATAGAATGGATGGAGGCTGATTTTATGGTATATCCTTATGCAACATTAGGTGATACAACAGAAGTTGTTCATTCTGAAATGAAGTCAGATGGACGGGTTAAAGTTTATATTGAAAAAGCTGTTTCTGATGGCTTTCATAATGCAACATGTTATCTTCCCGATTATACATGGGAAAATATAGTTGGATTTTCTGATGCTGAAATGGAGTATTATAAGGAGTTTGTTGAAAATAATGCTCATTTAATTCTGGAATTTGCAAAAGAAGGAGGCTTTGACAATGCCTCAAATTTTTAAATTTGGTGGTTATATAATTTTCTTCTGGTCAAATGAAAATAAACCAACGGAACCTATTCATATCCATATTGCAAAACATGACCCAAGAGCAAATTCGACAAAGGTATGGATAACTAAAAAAGGGAAAACGCTGGTATGTAATAATAATTCGCAGATACCTTCAAAGGATTTAAGAAAATTATTGGTGTTTATAGAAGCGAATAGTAAGGAAATTATGGAAAAATGGTATGAATATTTTGGTGAGATTACATATTATTGTTGATGGACTTAAAATTTAAAAATTATCAAAGTGACGGTGATAATAAATGTATGTGTACAATACAGAAAGTATGAGTGAAGATATTATTAATACAATATTGAATTCTAATTTAGTTGTAGGTATAAGAAGAGATGGAGACTTTTTGTTATCAAAAGAATTTTCAGAGCATGATGAAAGTAAAGCCTTTGAGCAAAATAGCTTGAAGGCTTAAATTATGGGAGGACGTATAACAGATGGAATTTGCGGAACAGATTATGTTGGATCTGATTAACCAGGGATACAGCGGTAATGACCTGCGTGAGCATTTTAAGGAAGAAGTGAGCCGGATACGTCCGGCTATGGAGGCGATTCTTGCGGAAGCCAAGCGGGTTGCCGTTTCAGAATCCGGATATGCTTCCTATGGGGATGTTTTCAATGAAGTGGAGGAATAATGGCAGAAATAGAAAAAGGCATCAAAGAGTCGGATAGATTAGCAGCATCAGAAAGGCTCCTGGCTATATTGAAAGAAGGAGAGGACTCTGCAGAGGAAAAGGGTTGGATAACGGCAGATGAAGTAAAGGTGAAATTGGAGCACAACAGGAGAAAAGCTCCTTACCAGTGAGAGTGACTTGTTTTCAAATATCAGCTATCAACAGCTAACTCCATTAGAAACGGACTTTCTAAGACATTGCTTACAGCGTTTGTTCGTAAATAAAGGGAAGTTCTCTTATAATGATATTATAGATTTTATGAATATAAGTGCGGCTTCCAGATATGCGGATGGAATATTGACCTGTGATAATGATTTCAAGAAAATGATGGGCCAGTTTGAATCTATTAAAGACACAAGCTTTTATCAAGATACTTTAAGGATTTCAGATTATATTTCAAAGTAACTCGGATTGCTTATATCTGTATAACAGAGATTGTTGATATCAAAGCTGAAAAATGATATTATAGAGTTAATAAACGAATGGGGTATTGAATATGGGCAATATATATGATGGGGCTTTCCGCACAATCCTGAACGACTGCAGAAAGCTGATAATTCCAGTAATCAATGAAATATTCCGTGAATCTTATACAGGGGAAGAAATAATAGAGTTTTTTCCTAATGAGCATTTCCTGGACCAGCAGGATGCTGCGGACAGAGAACGGATTACCGATACTAATTTAAGGATTATTGGAAAATATACCAAAAAGTATCATCTTGAGTGCGAGAGCAGCCTGCCAGACGGAAGGATAACAATAAGGCTTTTTGAGTATGATGCCCAAATTGCCCTTGACGAAGGGGAGGTCAGGGAAGAAACTTTGACAGTGACTTTCCCCAATACGGCAGTTATATATCTTCGGTCATACAAAAAGACGCCTGATAAAATGAAATATGTGATTGTAACACCAGGCGGAACGGTACAATATGATGTACCGCTCATGAAAGTACAGACCTATTCTCTGGATGATATTTTTGAGAAGAATTTGTTGCTGCTGATTCCTTTTTATATTTTTTCACATGAGAAAAGTTTTCCGGAGTATAATGATAATGAACAGAAGCTGGAGGAATTAAAGGGAGAGTATCACGAAATCCTAAAAAGGCTGGATGAACTGGAGCGTCAGAAAGTAATCGGGGCCTTTGACAAGCGGACAATCATAGAGCTTTCCAATGATGTGATTAGAGAGATTGCACAGAAGTATGAGAATGTGCAGAAAGGTGTAGGTGAAATTATGGGTGGAGCATTGATTGAAACAGAAGCACGCACTATCTTAAATCAGGGAAAGAGTGAAGGCATTAGTGAGACAAAGAAGAAAACGGCACTTAGGATGCTGAAAATAGGAAAGCTGACTATTGAAGAGATTGCAGAGTGTTCTGAACTGAGTATGGCAGAGGTGGAACAGCTTGCCAGGCTGCAGATAATGTAATATGATAAAATAACGGCTGTTGAATAATATTGATAGAGACGAAAAGGCAGGTGGCGATACTGGGAGAATATGGCCACCTGCTCTTTTTATCAGATATTCTGCTTAATAATCCTTGAAATCAGCCCCACTGCCACGTTCCGGTCGGCATCAATCCGCGTCACCACGAAACTGACATCATCCTTCTTGCCGGGCATCCGGTTGTCATAGCAGCTGTGGGCGACTGCGTTGACGCCGATGTGGAGGCGGACGAAGACAGTGCCTTTGTGGATGTCCGTGACCGTCCCGGCGTACTTGCCCTGAATCTTGCATTTACCCAGGTTCTCCTTGCTGGTGTTGCCGTTCACGCTCTTGACGTCGGCTTTCACGGAAATGTCCTCCAGGGAGCGGATCTTCACGCTTAAGATGCGGACAAGAATCTGCTCGCCTACATGGAAGCGTTCCGTGGCATCTCCCAGCCAGTCCCAGGATAAGTCGCGGGCAAGGATGGAACATTCCGTGCCGAAGATCTCCACGCGGACAACCTTTTCTGCCACGGCAATGACCCTCGCCTGCACAATGCGGTCTTCGCATACGCGGGAATTTCCGGCCGCATCCGGCATGTAGAAAATCTGGCGCTTCTTGTACATGGCATCTTTCCTGCTGGCCACCACGCTGCGGCTGGCGTTTTCAAGCCCTTTGATGATAAAGTCGATTTCACATCCCAGCATGTTGCCGAGGATCTTGTTCTGGCGCTGCACCAGTTCCCCGTAATCATGGGCTTCATCCTCCACGAGGTTGATCATCATCTCCGAAAGGGGGATCACGACACGCATGTCCTTGTAATAGACGACTGCGATGGTGCCGCCTCCGTCCATCTTCTCAATGCCGCCCAGGGTGCCTGTCAGGATCTTCCGGGTGCGGTAGGCGTTCTGCAGCTCATGCCAGATGGTATCCTCCCTGCTCTCAGGTGTCTCCACTTCCGAATCGGCATTCAGGGTAAGGATGGTGGAAGGGGCGGTCTTCCGTACAGGCGGTTCCGGTTTTGGAGCAGGGGCGGCTTTTGCTTTCCGCCTTCTGGGAGGGGCTGAAACTTCAGGGTTATTTTTCCCTGTGCCGCTTCCGGTTTCCGCTCCGGCCCCGGAGGAAAGTTCCGGAGCAGGATTGTTTGCATTATCCGCCGCTCCATCACCTTCGACGGGGGCCTCCCCCGTATCTTCCTGCAGCAGTGCCATCCCGCTGTCATTGCCGGTCTCTGCTTCCGCCTCCATGTTTTCCCCGGAAATGGATGTTTCTTCCGGCACATCCCCATCTGTAATGGCACTGTCAGAAGCAGGTGCGCCATCTTCCGCAGCGGTCTCACCAGAACCGGGAAGTTCCTCATCCATGACAGCCTCGCCAGTGCCAGGCAGTTCTCCATCCGTAGGGAAATCCCCGTCTGCAGGCATTCCACCGTCCATAAGGATTTCGCCCTCCGCAGGGGGATCCCCTTCCATAAGGGTTCCTGTTTCCGCAGGTGCATTTTCCAGGATGGCGCTTTCTTCAGTTACAACAGTTTCTTCCGTTTTTGCTTTTCTGGGCATAGTTTTGTCTCCTTTTCATGATTGTCTGGTCTGCCTGCAGGTTCCCACAGGCAGGCTGTTTTGCCGGGCAGCTCAGGACATGATGGATTTCTTGTCCGTCATGACGATCCCGCAGTCCCCGTCCGCAGGGAAGAATGCCTGCCGTTCATCCGCCCATTCAGGGGGAGGGCCGGTGGGCGCAGTGCCTGCAGGGGCAGGGTTCTTTCTGGGCGCCTTTGGTTTCTTCTGTTTCGGTTCCGGCTTCATCAGCCGTGAAAAGTCCGGCTCCGGTGATTCCGGGAGCCTGCGCCACTCCGGGATATGGTCGCTGGCCCGGCTTCCCTTTAATTTCCGGCTCTCCGGGTGGAGGGTGTAGTCATATTTCCCCACCTTCAGCACCTTCTGGCCCCGGAGGATGATCAGTGCCTCATCCAGCGGCAGCCGCAGCACCTCATCCGGCGTCAGCAGCTTGCGCTTCCCGATGGAATGTGTCTCCCGGTATTCCGGCGTGTAATCTGACACCCGCCAGGTATTGAGCTGCTTTGCCTGGCTGGATACGGCCACGCTGACCTCGCCGGTGCGGTTCGAGATGAACTCGGCCGTCAGCTCATCGGTGCAGCCCAGGAAAAGCTGGGTGTCGCAGTTCCCGATGATCTCCTGCCACTGGTTTAACGGGTAGCGGTTCTGCATCTGGGGCAGGGTCTGGAAGATGCA
>OFGA01002817.1_pt1 | contig 10439 bp, 8 predicted proteins | sample 1521471 | NCBI WGS metagenome assembly OFGA01 (sample SAMEA3504086, study PRJEB24116) | mouse gut metagenome | biome: mouse gut; feature: mouse-associated habitat; material: faeces | place: Denmark | collected 2011
TGTTCTGAATGCGGATGATCCTGGGATTGTCCCGGTCGATGCCCCGGCAGCACTTGAGGGCCACCCGGACCGCCGTCTCCTCGTCCTCCACCGTGCAGGGGAGGGAGGCGTCGATCAGGCAGTTGCAGGCGACGGCGTTGGCGTACATAGCCTCCAGGTCCAGCCCCTCGACCGCCTGTCTGGTCACCACATCGAACAGTCCGATGCCGATGCCGTTGCCGTGGCTGGCGGCGGTCACGCCGGAAAGGACTAGCTTCTGGTATTTGGGCACATGGAGCACGAAAGTCTTCAGCACCGAGCTGCGGCCCAGGATATTGGGGTCGAAGCCCGCCCCGGACACGTCCTTACCGATCTCCCTGCAGACGATCACATCCGCCTCCGGGAGCATGATATAGGGCATGTTCCCCTTTGCGATCCGGACCAGCTCCTTCTCCCGAGCAATCAGCCCTTCGGCCGGGACGGCCTCCACCGCATAGGTCCGGTCATAGGCGTTCTCCAGAATGGCCACCCCAAAGCCCACCGGGGCCTTTTCCAGAATGATGGAGGCGGTCTCCTCGATGATCTGGGCGAAATGACCCGGGTCCTCCTCGTGGACGGCAGAGCAGCCCTTGTGGTTGCCCAGGCCGATGACCAGCATCTTGCACAGGCCGCTCTGGAGGGGGCCCACAAAGTCGGTGTGCAGCTTAACCCGGTTGATGGGGACGATCAGGTCGGCCTCGAAGGCGGCCCGGTCGAACCAGACGGGCCGGCCGTTGGCGCAATTTCCCAGGTGGACGGTGTCCACCGTGGTGACCACAGGAATCCCCAAATTCTCCTCAGTGATCCCATAGCCGGCCAGCACCTCCCGCTGGCCCTCCTGAGTGCCGCCGCCGTGACTGCCCATGGCGGAGACGATAAAGGGCCTGGCCCCCAACTCCTTCAGACAAGCCACGGTCGTCTCCACTACTGTGTACAAGTCCCGTATTCCCCGGCTGCCCACACCTACAGCCACACGGGCGCCGGGTCTAATCAGAGAAGCTACCTCCGGTCGGGCCAACTGAGCCCGCACCTCGCCGGCCACATCCTCCAGCTGACGGTCGTCAAACCGCTGGCGGACCCGATACAGCTTCGGCAGGGGACGGTCCATGTCTTCCTTCAGCAAAATGGGCATAGGGATGCTCCTTTCCTTCCCGGCCGCAATCGATCTGCGCAGGCTGTATACAGGTTGCATACAGTTTCGTTTTTTATAATACCCCCTTAGGTAGCTGATGTCAACAAAAACTTTAGCCCTTCATCAATTTAACCGGCAAAACAAAAAATTAAAAAAGCAAGAGTATCCTCCGGGAAACGATCCCAAAAGACGCCCTTGCCTTTTCGCCCTTCAGTTTAATCCCAAGCCGGGTCGGTTGTCAATAAAAATATTTTGGAGTAGCTTCTAAATTTCCTCCGCCGTATCTCCGCCGTTTCTCTATACCAACAAAATTTTAGTGTGGAGGGAGTTGACAAAGCGCCCAGCATGTTTTAACATTTTGTCATATTTCTGCTGTTTAAAGCGGAACCTTCATTTTTTGAGATAGGAGCGTTATTATGCTGTCAAAACGATATTCGGATATGCTCTCGCGAAAAGATATCATTTTTGAGATCGCAGGCTATGGCAGGCGGCGCGCCCGGGAGATAGGCCCGGCGAATGTTTTTGATTTCAGCTTGGGGAATCCTTCTGTGGACGCCCCTCCCTGCGTCAATGAAACGATCCGGGATGTTCTGGTGCGGCACCCCGCTCTGGAGGTGCACGGTTACGGGCCGGGACAGGGAATCGCGTCGGTGCGTCAGGCGGTGGCCCAGTCGTTGAACCGCCGTTTCTCCATGGATTACGGCCCGGAACACATTTTTATGACCGCCGGGGCTGCAGGCGCACTGGCCCACGCTCTTCGGGCTGTGACCCAGCCGGGGGATGAGCTGATCCTGTTCGCGCCCTTTTTTTCAGAGTACTTCCCTTATGCGGAAGGTGCCGGCCTGACGCCGAAAATTGTCCCCCCGGATACCGCCGCGTTTCAAATTGACTTCCCTGCCCTGGAGCGGCTCCTGAACCCCAAGGTGACCGCGGTTCTGATCAACTCCCCCAACAATCCGACAGGTGCCGTTTTGTCCACCCAAACGCTGAAACAGCTGGCCGCTCTCCTGGAGGAACGACAGCGGCAGTATCACCACCCCATCTACCTGATCTCCGACGAGCCATACCGTGAGATCCTGTACCCCGGGGCTGACTGCCCCTATACCGCCAGCCTCTATGACAACACGATCACCTGCTATTCCTTTTCCAAATCCCTTTCTCTGCCCGGTGAGCGTATCGGATACCTGGCTGTCTGCCCAAAGGCAGAGGAAGCGGAGCGCATCATAGAGCTGTGTCCTCAGATATCCCGGACCATCGGGCACAACGGAGCGGCTACCCTGATGCAGCACACAGTGGCCAGATGCCTAGAGGAAACCAGTGATCTGACCGTATACCAACGCAACAGGAACCGGCTCTATCAGGCTCTGACGGAATATGGCTACTCCTGTGTAAAACCGGATGGCACCTTCTACCTGTTTCCTCGGAGCCTGGAGGATGACGCCTATGCGTTTTGCGCACGGGCTCAAGAGCTGGATCTGCTGTTTGTGCCGGGCGATGTGTTTGGGTGTCCTGGACACTTCCGCATCGCCTACTGTGTCCCGGAGGAGAAAGTGATCCGGGCGCTACCTCGCTTGAAACAGCTGGCGGAAATTTATCAGGGAAGATAATCGTATGTTTGAAGAAAAATTACCGGATTGTCAAAAGAGCATTTGTGTGAGATAGTATGCAGACGGCAATTCCCCTGTTGCCCCCGTAAGGCCCTGCGTGCTATTTTATCAGTAAGGGCATGAACAACCACTGACACATTGCCCATTCCTTAGATGTCAACTTAGTAACTTTAGATTTTGCAAGGGAGAGAGTGGCTGGATTTGAAGGTTAGCAGGCCTCCTCACATTCTAAATATGGTCGTGTCAAGAAGTGTGCTACCGGTATTCGATATCTGGCAGTTTCGGCAATTGCGACGAACAGCGAAATGAAACGAGGGGACGAAAGAAAAACAGGATAAATGCGTGCCGCCTTGAGGGCGCCCCGCAGGGTCACACCGTCCCGCAGTGCGGGCCGGGGAACGGGTATACGGGGCTTTTAGCGGAATATCATCATCTTTTCTGAACTTCTGTGAAAATGGTCATGTGACGTCAAATACAGGGACCAGCTTCCGCTTTGACGTCTTGTTTGCCGTGATGCTTACGGCGGCAACGAATTCGGCGAGGTCAACAGTGGATCAGCCAAGAAATTCCCACCTTTTCCGCAAAAGTGAGGATTTGAGACTTCGGTGTAGTGCAGAGAAAAGGAAGATGCCAACAGCCCAGTGAATCCCCCGTGTTTCGGCCTGTGAGCTGCTGTGTGCGGTTTTGCTGGAGGATAGCACCTACCTGGCAAGGCCCCGTGTCGAGGCTTTGTGGACCGTTGTCAGCAAGAGGGTAATCAGTCTATGGATTGCACCAGTGTATACAAAGAGAACTGGCAGTTACACGGAACGCAAAATTTGATACGCAGTAAACAATGAAAAGTGTAATTTTTTGCGGCAGAAAGAGAATTTGAACTTTCTGATAACTCTGCCCTGACCCCCTGGCTATTGGATCGGAGCTGTGGTATGTTGTGTCGCTGAATGGAGGCGATACAATTGGCAAAACGCAGAGCCAACGGCGAGGGCAGTATTCGCAAGCGACCGGACGGCAGATGGGAGGGCCGCTACACCGCTGGGCGGGACCCGGAAACAGGAAAAACGGTATATAAGAACGTCTTGGGCAAGACCCAGGCGGAGGTAAAAGCAAAGCTGAAACAAGCAATTCAGGAGAACGCAGAGGTGGATACCCTCAAAGCGGAGCAGTACACCGTGGGCCAATGGATGGACGTCTGGTTTGAGAACTACGCCAAAATCAAGGTACGCCCTACATCCCACCAGACCTACCGGGGCTATATTGACAACCACAATCAAGCCTAATATCGGCAAAATTCCGCTAGGAAAGCTGACCACCTTGGAGCTGCAAAAGCTCTACAAAAAGCTGCTGTCCAAGGGTAGGGTAGACCGAATTGAGACAAAAGGTCAGCCGAAAGGCCTCAGCCCCAAGACGGTGCGGAACATCCACCAGATCATTTCCTCTGCCATGGACTTCGCCAGGAGTCAGAAGCTGATAGCCGTCAACCCCACGGACGGCTGTGCCCTGCCGAAGCTGGAGCACCGGGAGATAAAGACGCTCCCGGTGGAGCAGCTGGCCTCCTTCCTGCGGGAAGCCAAGGAGAGTGGCGTGTTCGAGATGTACTATATCGAGCTGGCCACGGGGCTGAGACGGGGAGAACTTCTCGGGCTGAAATGGGAGGATCTCGATTTAGCACAGGGCACCCTCCGGGTTCAGCGGCAAGTCGCCAGAATCGACGGAGAGGTAGTGGAGGCCCCGCTGAAAACGAAGAACTCCTACCGCACCATCTCCCTGGGGACAGATGCGGTAGGAATCCTGAAAGAGCAGAGGAAGAAATGCGGCGGCAGTGAGTATGTGTTCCCCTCACCGGCGGGCGGCCCCATTTCCCCGGACAGTGTGATCCAGATGCTGCACCGGGTCCTAAAGCGGGCGGGGCTGCCGAAAGTCAGATTTCACGATTTGAGACACACATTTGCCACGGTCGCCCTGCAAAATGGGGTGGATATCAAGACGGTCTCCGGGATGTTGGGGCACTACAGTGCGGGCTTCACCCTGGATACCTACGCCCACGTTACTACCCAAGCACAGCGAGAGGCGGCGAAAACCATGGGCAATATTCTCTCCAGTGCTCTCTAGCCCTTTCTGGACATTTCCCCGTATGGGTCAAAATATGGGTCAGAAAACGACCGCAAAAATAAACCGCCCGAAAAAGTTCTGAAAAGCAGGGAAAGTCCTCGGATTTCAAAGGAAATCCGAGGACTTTTGGTTGCGGGGACAGGACTTGAACCTGCAACCTCCGGGTTATGAGCTGCGCTCCGAAGTGCGGTTTGATCTTTCCCAGCCCTTTTCGAACATCTTCCCACCGGAGTCAAATACTTTCAAGCCCTCTTTGTTCCGTTGTCTCCATTGAATTTTTCCTATTCTGGGTCAAGTTATGGGTCAGAAGATATCAGACGACGCAAAATTTGCTATGGAGAAAACAAAGAATTAGATTTTTGGACGATGACAAAACCAATCGATAAACATCATCTTAAAAAACTGATGAAATGCACCGCTGTTTGGTCAGGCCTTTTTAAGGCGAATATCAGTCAATTTTGTCAGCCGAAATAATACAAATACATATCCTCCATGTTAGGTGACTGTAGCGTGGCCCCTACACATGGGCTCTGTTCAGAAATCAGCCGAACCACACTTTTTCCATCCATGTGCATGATGTTGCTGCATGGGAATTTCTGAATCAGTTCCGCTTCATCCTCTGTGTCAACGGTGACGCTCCAAACCTTGCCGTCCAGTTCATGCAGCAGCTCACCGGGCTGCTTTATGTCCAGTATGGAGCCTTTTTTCAACAGAATGACCCGATTGGCAATGGCCTCTATGTCAGAGACGATGTGAGTGGACAGCAACACGATTTTTTGTTGAGACAATGCACTGATGATTCCCCGAAACCGGATGCGTTCTTCCGGGTCCAGCCCGGCTGTCGGTTCATCCAACACCAGAATTTCCGGGTCGCCCAAGAGAGACTGTGCAATTCCAACCCGTTGCTTTTGCCCTCCGGAAAAGCCTTTGAGCTTCTTCCGGGCCTTCTCCTCAAGCCCCACCATAGCCAGCAGGTCATCCGTCTGCCGCTTCGCCTCATACTTTGAAAGGCCCTTCAATCGTGCGATGTAGAGGAGAAATCGCTCCGCCGTAAAGTTTGGGTAGACGCCAAAATCCTGAGGGAGATACCCCAGCTTTTTTCGGAAGCCGGCCCCCATTGCGGCAACATCCTGGCCGTCCAAAAGCACCCGGCCCGTGGAGGGAGGGACTAAATCGGTCATGATTTTCATCATGGTCGTTTTCCCGGCTCCGTTGGGCCCTAACAGGCCGTAGATGCCGCTGGACATGGTCAGGTTGATTTTTTCCAGCGCGACGGTTTCCTGGAACACTTTGCTGATATTTTCAAAAACAAGGTTCATAGCTCCTTGCGCTCCTTCCTTTTCCAAATCACAAACAAGAGTGTCAGTCCAATGAGTGCCATATACCAAACAAACCAGAACGCTGGAAAGGATTTGATTGTTCTCCCTCGTACCAACTCCGTAAAAAAGCCGTATCGTAAAAACCAAAATATATCCGGTGGGCTTGCCACATCAACATTGATGAAGTAGCTGCTTGCAAAGGGAAGTCCGCACAGGCACATAGCGATAGGGTGGTTCTTTGCTAAGTCACATATCATAGCTGACATTGTGAAGTAACCAAATGAGCCGATAAGCGCAGCCAATGTAACATGGCTGAAAGAGCCTGTCCAACCATCAGGCATACCGATTTGACTGCCCAGCAAAAATGAGATTCCGATATTTCCCGCATACAGAAGCAGTACAGCCGCAGCTGCCGCAGCTTCGCCGCCAATCAGACGGTTCCAGAACAGTGAGAGACGCCCATAAGCCGTACTGTTAATCATGGAGAATGTTCTCTGCTCCGTATCGAAAGAAAACCGGCGGATCATCACCAGGAGTATCAAAAATCCCATTGTGACGGAGCCGGTCTTGTTCCAGAAGTCAGCGGACAACTCCCAAAATTGCGGGCCCCGGTATCGGAAGTCCAGGTAGGCCAATCCAGCGCGGGCGGCCAGCCCCAGGCCAATCACGGTCCAGTAATATGGATGCTTGAGGTATTGGAGACATTCTGTTTTCATGTCTTTGCCTTACACCTCCACAGCAGCCACAAAACCGCAAATTCAAGCACAGTCGCAAGCAGGACAATCACAATCGGTTTCCAGACATTTTCCCATTGCCCTGTCCATCCGAACCAGCGGTAGCTTTCCAACTGCATAAAGCCGCAAAAACTGAATTGAAAAATAGCCTTGCAGATTTGGGAGGCCAGTCCTTTCAACCGATACTCAATGACAAATTGGTAGCAGAGGGAGGCCAAATATATGCCTCCGCAGAGGAAAACTGTAAATGAAGTGTGTTTTGTGAGTGTTGCAACGATAAGGATAAATCCGGTAAAATACAGCGCCCCAAGCAACAGGAAATCATATTGGACGATACAATATGCCAGATTTGACAGAGGCACGCTCTCAAAATACACACAATTTGAAACAGGAGCAACGGCACCCTGAAATCCAATTATTGCCCCACGGCTCCCAAGGGTCACAATTCCAAGTACTGCAACGACAACGATACAATAAATAAGGGAAAATCCAATTTTTGCCCGCCAAGTTAGAGCTGGGCCATGTGCGGCAGTACCAACCAGCCCAGCGGTCCTCTGTTCCGTCTCGTAACACATCAGACGGGACAGACCAATTACAAGCAGAAAAGCGGTAAAGGTTCCCACATAGCTACGAATATCTTGCTGGATTGTAAACCAACACTGTTCATAGGCCCCAAATTCGGCCACATATTTTAATTCCCCTAATCCTGTGTAAATCAATACAAATAACAGCAAGGTTGCCAGCAAGTACCCAACCCAAGTTTCCCGAAAAGACCTCTGTTTTCTAGCTTCACTCAATACCAGCTGCATAAGAATATCTCCCTTGTTTTATTTTGCAGGCACACATACCGTATAAAGCCGCTCCAACTGTCAGAAGCGCCGCATACACGGAAGTCGGCAGCAGAATCAGAAATCGGTCAAACGGCAGAACCAGTGCGCAATAGCTAATTCCAACCCACAAGACAATAACGGCCAATGACAGCCCATCCTGATTCCGAATAAAGGCGGACAGGATCAGCAGCAGTATACACAGATAAGTGCTGGGAATGGCCCCGCACAGGGCCAATCGGAGGAAGTTTTCTCCCGCCGAATGGGACAGGAGTATCGCAAGTGCAACAGAAATCAGCACCATGTAAACGGATATGAGTGCCGCACGGCCAACTAGCATTTCAGAATAGGAAAAGGGGAATGTCTCCTCCAGCTCACGCATAGGCTCGTTGGAATGGAGTACATATCGGTGAAACAGGATCAGCACGGGCAGCGGGCTGATACAAAATATCGTTACCATTGGAGAAGCGACATCTTTTGACAAACACACGCCACACAGAATCGAAAGGAAAAACAAAACCAGCAGTAAAAGGGGATTGATCTCGTTTTTTGTTATGTTCAGCAGCTGCGATAAGGCGACCTCGGATTGTTTCCGTGGCATTGATGCCTGCAATAAAGCGATTGTCCGGTTGATCTCCTGTTCCATACGCTCACTCATTGAAAGTCCTCCCAAAGAAGTTTAGATAGAGTTTTCTTTGCAGCAGTCAATCTGGATTTGACGGTTGGCAGCGGTGTATTGGTCATGCGGGAGATTTCTTTGTAGGTGAATTGTTGAAAGTAATGCAAAATAATTGTGTCTCGCTGTGCCTCAGGTAATCGCAAAAGTGCCTTCTCAACGGTGTCTGAAACAGCTATTTGCTCCTCCAACGCAGGTTGCGGGGCATGGAGTTCAGTTTCCAATACCTGGACTGAACGGGTCTTTTTTTGCAGCCTGAAATAGTCCATGCACTTGCTGTGCGCAATCGTGAAAATCCAACTGCTGAATTTGTTCCATATGTGAAAACGGTCCACGTTTTGCATCACAGAAATAAATACATCCTGTGTAATGTCGTAGGAATCTTGCTCGTTTTCTGTCGTTTTATAGCAATATGAGTGAATTTTAGGATACCAACGCCGAATCAGCAGCGACAGCGCGTCTGGATCTCCGCTTTTTATTCCTCTTATCAAATCAAAATCACTGTACTCCATTGGCTCACCACCTTGCTGTATTAGTATAACGGAATTGGGACACAAAATGGATGATTCAAATGTTAATAAAATTCACAGTCGTTGTCAGAGACCAGAAGGACATTGAAAATCGGCAGCAAAATGATAGCGCCCAACGAGATATTTTGCTGTGCCCGGTCTCCAACGCACAGGTGTCTACTCCTCTCTGTTTCGCTGTCAAAACTGAAGCGCCTACCAGCGCTGACCCAGTTGCAAGTATGTGTGCGAGCTGGAGGAGCACTATCTCATCGATACAGAGAAGCACAACCGTCACTGCTAGAGATGGCCGCTTTGCGGAATCCAGCAGCCTCAGCAATTTGCCAAGCGGTGAGATGAACCGAGGGGACGAAAGGGAAGCAGGATAAACGCGTGCCGCCTTGTGGGCGTCCCGCAGGTTCACACCGTCCCGCAGTGCGGGCCGGGGAACGGATATACGGGGTTTTCAGCGGAATATCATTATCTTTTCTGAACTTTTGTGCAAATGGTCATGTGACGTCAAATACAGGGGCCAGCTCCCGCTTTGACGTCTTGTTAACCGTGACGCTTACAGCGGCAACGAATTCGGCGGGGTCAACAGTGACTCAGCCAAGAAATTCCCAGCTTTTCTGCATAGGTGAGGATCTGAGACTTCGGTGTAGTGCAGAGAAAAGGAGGATGCCGACAGCTCAGTGAATCCCCCGCGTTTCGCACTGCGGACCGCTGTGTGCGGGCTTACTAGGAAGACAGCATCGAGGCCCCAGCCAGAGATCAAAGCCATGTGTAGAGGCTTTGTAAGCGGCTTTCAAAGAAAGCAGGAGGTTGGAATACTCGGTCATGAACTGCACCAGCGTTACCAAAGAGAGGGCAGCGAGTCAGTATGCAGATTTTGCTACGCAGAAAACAATGAATAAGTGATTTTTCCCAGCAACAGGAGAATTTGAACTTTCTGATAACTCTGCCCTGACCCCCTGGCTATTGATCCGGAGCTGTGGTATGTTGTGTCGCTGAATGGAGGCGATACAAATGGCAAAACGCAGAGCGAACGGTGAAGGCAATATCCGAAAACGCAGCGATGGCCGTTGGGAGGGGCGCTACACCGCAGGACGTGATCCAGAAACTGGAAAGACAGTCTATAAGAACGTCCTGGGCAAGACCCAGGCAGAGGTGAAAGCAAAGCTGAAACAAGCAATCCAGGAGAACACAGAAGTAGACACCCTCAAGGCAGAGAAGTACACAGTCGGTCAATGGATGGATGTTTGGTTCGAAAACTACGCCAAGGTCAAGGTGCGGCCCTCCTCACACCAGACCTACCGGGGATACATCGACAACCACATCAAGCCCAATATCGGTAAAATCCAACTGAACAAGCTGACTACCCTGGAACTGCAAAAGCTCTACAAAAAGCTGCTGTCCAAAGGCAGAGTGGAGCGAATTGAAGCCAAAAGTCAGCCGAAAGGTCTCAGCCCCAAGACAGTGCGGAACATCCACCAGGTCATTTCCTCTGCGAT
>OFGA01002822.1_pt1 | contig 10427 bp, 9 predicted proteins | sample 1521471 | NCBI WGS metagenome assembly OFGA01 (sample SAMEA3504086, study PRJEB24116) | mouse gut metagenome | biome: mouse gut; feature: mouse-associated habitat; material: faeces | place: Denmark | collected 2011
CGCCTGCTGGCGTTCCCGGCGGAGGCCGTCAGGGACGGGGCTCCAGGGTGCCCACACAGCGGTTGATCGGCAGGCCCTGCTCATAGAACTTGGCCTCGTAGTCGGTCATAACGCCCTGGGGGCCGTTTTCGTGGAGGTTCCGGGTAACCTCGGACAGGGTATAGCCCGCCGCCGGAAACTCCTCCACGGAGAACTCGAACAAGGGCTGGTTGTCGGTCTTGAAATGGACCTGCCCGCCGGGGACCAGGGTCTGCCGGTAGAGGTCCAGAAAGCCCCGGTGGGTCAGCCGCCGCTTGGCCTGCCGCACGGGGGGCCAGGGGTCGCAGAAGTTAATGTAAATGAGGTCCACCTCGCCGGGGGCGAAGTAATCCGGCAGCAGCGCCGCGTCCCCCACCACGAAGAACACATTCTTCAGCTCCAGGGCCATGACCCGCTCCATCGCCACCACCATGGCGTCGGGCACCTTCTCAATGGCCACGAACAGGATGTCCGGATTCAGCCGGGCGGTTTCCGCCGTAAAGCGGCCCTTGCCGCAGCCCAGCTCCACCCGCAGCTCCCTGGCGCCGCCCATCAGCGCCTCCTGCCAGCGTCCGCGCAGGGCGAAGCCGTCCTTCACCTGGCATGCCGCGCATTTTTCCATTCGGGGAATAAGATTTTTCTTTTTCCGCATCCGCATTGCGTTTTACCTCCGGCGCAGTTTTCGCTTGATTGTACCACGCCCTGGCGGAAAAGGCAAGGGCCTGCGGCCTTTGTCCGGGGCCGCGGCGTTTTTGTGTAGACTTTTGCCGGAGGACGCGGTATAATGCACAAAACGGTCGCGACTTTTTCATAGGAGCATGCGTCATGGGCTTTGGAAAATCCATCAAAGAAATCCTGCGGTTCGAGCTGATCTGGAAGCTGGCGGTCCTGGGGCTGGTCAGTCCGCTGTTCCGGGAGATTTACCAGACTTACGTGGCCTCCGTGGGCGTCAGCTTCAATCAGGACATGCTGGGCACATTTTTGAACCTGAAGGGCGGACTGCTGTTCCTGCTGCTGTTTTTCGGTGCGGCGGCGCTGGTGTATTACGAATACTGCGTAACGATCCATATCGCCGCCCTGTGCCGCCGTGGGGAACGCTTCGCCTTGGGGCAGGTCATGCGCCGGTCCCTGTGGGACTTGGGGACGCTGCGGGGTTGGTCCCTGGCGGCGGGGTCGCTGTACTATGTTCTTTTCCTGCCCCTGATGCGGATCGGGTATGTGAACACCATGGTACCCCTGGTAACGATTCCGGAGTTTGTTTTCGGGGAAATGCGGAAGAGCATTCCCGGCGTATTGGGCATGCTTGCCATTTACGCCGCCTGTTATACGGCTCATCTGCTGCTGCTGTTTACGCCGGTCTACATGGCCCTGGGCCGCCGGAGGTTTGCGCCGGCGGTCCGGGAAAGCCTGCGCTGCTGGAAGAGAACCGGCTGGAAGAGCCGGCTGGCGGTGATTGCCCTTCTGGCCGTTTGGGATCGGGCCACAACGGAGATCGCCCGGTATTGGCGGCGGACGCCTCTGGGGAATGCGGACTTTGACGGAAACTTTCTCAAATATTTGGTCTATTCCGAGGCGTTTCGGAAGGACCTGCTCCACTGGCTCCTGCTGACCCTGCTGCAGACGGCGGGAATGGCGGCGTTTCTGTATTTCGTTGTGTCCATTACAAGCCGGACCGAGGCAGGCCGGACGCCGCTCCCGGCGACTTGGGGCGAAGACGCCGGGACGCTGCTGGAGATCGCGGACCGCCGGTGGGCCGCATGGGCGGAGAAATGGAAAAAACGGTTGCATACAAAGCGCTGGAGGGCTGCCGCAGCGGCGGTATGCCTGCTGCTGGCGGCGCGCCTGGCGCTGGCCTGCCAGCTGCCCCCTCCCATCCACCGCCCCTTGGCCATCGGCCACCGGGGCAGCTATTTCACCGTAGAGAACACCCTGGAGGCCATCCTGGCGGCGGGGGACCTTGGCGCGGACTATGCGGAGATCGACGTACAGCTGACACGGGACGGCATCCCGGTGGTCTTCCACGACGGGGACCTGCGCCGCATGGCGGGCCGGAGCGAGCGCGTCAGCGAGCTGGACTGGGCGGAGCTGCGGGAGATTCCGGTGTCGGACCTGTCCTACCCGGAGGCGGACGCACGGATCGCCTCCCTGGAAGAGGTTCTGGCCGCCCTGGAGAACCATCCGTCGGGGATGGGCCTGCTGATCGAGCTGAAACCCGAGGCGGGCAGGGGCGGCGAACTGACCGGCGCGGTGATAGAACTGGTGGAGCGGTATGGCTTCGGGGAGCGGGCCATGTTCATGTCCCTGGACTATCCCAGCCTCCTTCCTCTTCTGGACCGGCATCCGGAGTGGTGGGTCGGGTACTGCGCGTACAGCATTTCTGGCGATCTGACCGAAAGCGTATGGCAGTACGGCATGGATTTTCTGGCGGTGGAGGAGCTGCTGGTAACCAACCGGCTGGTGACCCAGGCAAGGGAGCGAGGCCTGCCGGTGTACGTATGGAGCGTCTACGACGAGGAGAGGATGCAGCAGTATCTGGAAATGGGCGTCTCCGGGCTGATCAGCGACTATCCGGACGCCGCCGCCCAGGAGATTGCCGACTTCCGCCGGAGCCGCCCGCATACCCAGTATCAGATCAGCCGTTAACGTCTGCGCGGCGCTTGACAAAAAAATCCGGGATGGCAGGAGAATCATGCTCCTGCCATCCCGGACTTTTTATCAGGGGAAACTCACAACATCATTAATAATAGCGCTTGTTGCGGTTCTTTCGAGCTGCCTCGGACTTCTTGCGGCGCTTGACGCTGGGACTCTCGTAATGCTCCCTGCGGCGGACCTCAGCCAAAACGCCGGCTTTCGCACAACTGCGCTTGAAGCGCTTGAGCGCGCTGTCCAGCGACTCATTTTCCTTGACATGGACTTCAGACATCTATTTTCCCTCCCTCCGATACATCCGGTTGATCCAGGATGCTCTCTAGGGCCAACTACATGGCTTAACGGGTAAAATTATAACCATTTTTTTGTCATTTGTCAAGGAGAATTTTTGTTTGGGACACGGCATCCGGGGAATCCGTGTGAAACGCGTCCAGACCGGCAATGGTTTTGAATGTCCCAATCGCTTTTCTGGGAGTTGTTCACATCAAAGGATTGTGTTATAATAAAAATGGAGCTGCAAAACGAAAATCATCGTGGATGAATACGGCAGTTACGGTTTGACTTTTAAAGATACCGGTGTGCAAGGAAACCCAAAAATCAAGTCGAAAAAAGCGCCAAGAAGCCCGATATACCAGAGCGCAAAGGCTTATGAAAGGATATGTTCAAGATGATAAAAATACTCTTCGTCTGCCACGGCAACATCTGCCGCAGCCCAATGGCTGAATTTATCATGAAAGACCTTGTTCAAAAGGCCGGCCTGGAGGGCCAATTCCACATCGCCTCCGCCGCTACCAGCGCTGAGGAGATCGGCAACCCGGTCTATCCCCCCGCCCGCCGCAAGCTGGCGGAGCACAGCATCGGCTGCGCCGGCAAAACGTCCCGTCAGCTTACCAAAGCCGACTATGATCCGTACGACCTCCTGATTGGAATGGACAGCGAAAACCTGCGGAACATGCGCCGCATCTGCGGCGGCGACCGCGATGGAAAAATACGCCTGCTGATGGAGTACACCGACCGCCCCGGCGATGTAGCCGACCCGTGGTACACGGGCGACTTCGAAACCACCTGGCGGGATGTGCTGGAGGGCTGTCAAAAAATGCTGGCAAGCCTTATGAATCAATAAGCGGGAGTAGGTGTGATATGAGCAATCTAAAAGCGCCGGAATACCAGAAATTTGAAGATGTCAAGCACATAAATGAGGATGGCATCGAGTTTTGGTATGGCCGAGAGCTGGCTCCGGTCCTCGATTACCTCCGCTGGGAGAACTTCTCCAAAGCGATAGATCGCGCAATGTTGGCCTGTCAAAACAGCGGATTCCCACTGGATGACCATTTTCGTGAGGTCACGAAAATGGTTGAATTGGGCAGCGGCAGTCAACGAAACATCAAAGATTACGTCCTATCACGCTACGCCTGCTACTTAATCGTTCAGAATGGTGATCCCAGAAAAGAGTCCATTGCCCTTGGACAAACCTATTTTGCTATTCAAACCAGGCGCCAGGAAATAGCGGATACTTTTAATCTGCTTGATGAAGACAGCCGGCGACTGGTAATTCGGGGAGATATTCGGCAATGGAATTCCCTTCTGGCCGAAGCGGCACACCGAGCAGGGATTACAGAGCAAGAAGAATATGCTGAATTTCAAAATGCCGGATACATGGGCTTATATGGCGGTCTACGGGTTTCGGATATCCATCGCCGAAAAGGACTGAAAGAAACCGAGAAAATACTCGACCATATGGGAAGCGTGGAGCTGGCTGCAAATCTGTTTCGTATTACACAAACAGAAGAAAAGCTGGTTCGAGAGCAGACCCAAGGCTTGGACGATGCCTCAGCTACACACTATCGGGTTGGACGTGAAGTCCGCAAAACAATAGAAGCTGTCGGGGGTACAATGCCAGAAGACCTCCCCACTCCAGAAAAAAGTATTTCCCAGGTTGAACGTGAACAGTTAAAGCAATTGCGAAAAGACCGGAAAAAACTTATGCTGGACGAATGAAACGGAAGATGGCATGTAATGATTGTTTGGATAGATGGCGTATTGGGTATTGGTAAATCAACCACTGCCCAAAATCTTTGGCAAAAACACTTGCGAAGCAATGGAGAACTTTTAGATTCTGACGAATATTTTACTAAACTGTGTAATGCAGATATACGGTTGACTTTTTGCTCTATATTTGCCAATGATAATCCTCTTTTTCTCCAGAGGTTTAGAAGCGTCATTGAACAGAAAGTATCCAGTTCCAATAAAGACTTAATCGTGACTATTGCACTAATCCGCCAAGAAAGCAAAAAATACCTATTTGATCCACTTATAAGCCAAAACATTCCCACTTTGCATTTCGTCCTCACTGCAAATAGAGATACCATAGTATCTCGAATCAAAGCTGACATTGATAGAGATCAAATGACCGCTCTGAACACACTTGATGATAATATCAAGTTTCTGGAGAAAAATTTTCAGGATGCAATATGGATCGACACGGAAGATAAAGATGCACTTGCTGTTGCAGATCAGATATTTCATATATATCAGCAGTTTAAAAATGAAATAAAAGGCTAAAGTGAAGTAGTCCCATTTTCGAACAATTTTATTGAAAAACGGGACTCTTCTTTAGTCCAACTTCCTGCAACACCTGGATTTCAGGAATTATTCCACATGAGTTGCGCTTTCAAAAACCTTCAAAATGCAAAACTAAAATTTTTACACAGGACACAGGATTATTACTTGAACACTGCTTTTTGATAAGACACCCTTGGTAAATGTCCTCAAATGTCTGCAACGTCTTGTAGTTCAGCATTTGGTTGGGACACACCTCATCTATCTTTCATATAGTTTCTATTTTCTCATACCGGCTTTTATGCTATTCATGGCCTACGGATGTTATCCTTCAGATTATGATTTGTTTCAATATATTCCCATGGATAATCACAAATCTGATCCTGTATATTGATATTTAGTAGCAGATACCGTATAAAAATAGGGTTAAAAGCAATTTTTATCGTAGTCTTTGCTGGAAGGCCATGTACGAGAAATTCGTCCATTGGCTCCAATCCTTCGGTAAAAGAATAACAGTATGGAAAACCGCCCCACAATTCTTTTTCTTCATCCCTATTAGAATAAAGTCCAACAACTCCAAGCTTGTAGAGCAGCCTCAACTTATCCTCTACATCAAACGAAGAAAGGGAATTAGTAGCATGTATGTCAATTTTTGATAGTTTTTCACAAAACACATCAAAGTCTTGCACAAAATCGTTTGTTCGAAATTCTAAAAGTACATCTTTAATGTTTACATAAACATTTTTATACTCATTGATAAACTCGCCCTCAATAATTCGACTAACCCCTTGTGATAACGCTTTCTTTATGATGCTTTGAATCAACTCTGGATTTTTTGTCTCAATGTCACTCTCTTTTCCCAACTTCATGATGATGGCAAAGTTTTTGATAATATCTCTGGGGCGCCAGAAGGTATGGCGTAGCAAATAGTTAAATAAAGGGACTCTCTGTGGATAACCGTTAACGTTTATATTTATTTCTGTCGGAATGCCGGGCAACTCTTTTTGTATAATTGTATAAAACCGATTCTCCAAGTTGAACTTTCTACGATTTGAATCAACCTTAAAATGGTATTCTAGCCTTTTCACCAGCATTTCCATTAAATCGTAAGCATCCCAATTCAAACTGCAAATATCACGTTTTTCAATATCCCTATCATCCAACGCAATTTGGTCAAAGCGGTCTTGCGGCAGAATTACACAAAAGTGCACAGCACTGAAAAAATATTGCTTTTCGAGCGTAATCTTTTTCCGCTTAATATTCGAGACAATAACCATTAGCTCTCGAAAGAGACGAATCTCAAAATCGGTTCGAAACTGATATTCTTCGTCGTTGACTCCTGCGAGTCGGCGTGTCGTTAAGCGAAAATCTTCTGAATGTGTGTCGAAACCATCCAAGGCCAGGAGAATTTTCTTTTGACACTGTTTGACTCCTAAGCAATATTCATGGAACAAGTCATCACCAAAAACACTTTTCAGAATAGTAAATGAATCTAGATTTGATTTCGCTCCTGTGAGTGGAGCTAATTCACTGACGTTATGCAGTATATTATTCTGGATGTAGTCCTCCAATAGTTCGACCGCACAATTACAGATTGCGCTGTGTGGGAGTCCTCGTCTAAATTTATTCTTAGAAATTCCCAGCAAAACCTTGAGCTTTTGTGTGACCTGCTTGAAGGTCTCATATCGATTGTCATCGGCAGTAATTTCAAAATATTCTAATTCTATACCAATCGTAACAATACTCTGAAAAACAAACACAATTTCCCAAAAAGTCCCCAGGACCTCTTGCATACTCAAAACACTTAAATCTTGACGGATTTTATCAATGAGATTGCTGTAAATAAATGGGATATCTAATGTTTCAGCATCAATAGATGCTAATTTCTTGTAATGCTCTTGATAATAAATAGGGTCGTAGTATTGGATAGTGCTGAGAAGTGTGGACTTTCCGCTTCCCTTTCGACCAATCACAAAGCAAACATTTTGATTGATGATCCTATCATGGGCGTCCATCTTGATAATACAGTCAGGAGGAAGAGGGGCATCGGCAGCGCTATCAAGAAACAGGGACCGATATTCAGCCTCCAGAGAGGAGAATTCCGGCTTCCTACAGAAAGAAACAGAAAACGATTCTCTAATTACCTTTTTTGAAAGCTTGGTAACGCAATCATTCAAAAACTCAGTAACAACAAACTTTTTATTGGACTTATAAATTGGTTCTTTAAATTTGCTGAAATCCCAATAAATAATATTCCTAAATTCGTCAGGTACAGCTGTGTCCCGATTGCCTGAAAGCAAAATTGGCATAACACCACCCTCTCCAGACAAAGCGCGCTCTTTTATTAGATGGTACTCCCGTTTTACACCGGAATCATTTAAGGCGGAAATTTTCTCCTTATAGGCGGGAGTAAAAAACAACAGAACACAGTCGCTTTCTTTAATTTGTTTCTCCCGCTCTGTAAAGTTTTCTCCCTCCTTGAAGCTCTCTTTATCATAAATTACAGAAACATCACAATCAGAAAGCAGTTCAATTTTTTCTTTTATAAAAGATAAAAGATTGCTTAACTGCTGTTCTTTTCTTTCATTCTTTTCCCAGGAATATGTAAAATAGCAAGTCGGCATAAAAATCCTCCTTCGTAAATCTATCTGAATAACCCTTATGTGTCCCACTCGACTTTTGTCGCCGGTTAAAATTTCACTTACTTGACATCAAAATTTTTCTTCTTAGGGAAGCAAAACCGAATCTGGCAAATATGCGCGATTCTCTCTGCGAGTCAGCAACCTATATACAGTATATTGTGTTTAAAAACAACGCCAACATGACCGCAAGCAGAGGGGCATAGAGCGGAAGATTAATTTTAGAAAACATCTTTTTTAAAATTGAAGGCTCTCTTTTTGTGGTTTCAGAAGTGTGTTCTATCCACATATTCTTATTGTACGGGTCCAAATCAAATTTATAGTCATCGCAAATTAATCGATTTTTAAGCACCCACTCATATTTCCAGCGATAAAGTGTTTCCATTTTTAGAAAAAAGCCGTCCAAATACCAGAAACACAATGTAGATAAAAAGCCTGCACCACTAAGATATTTGATGTCAAATTTCTCTGGTAATAAAGCAATTATAACAGTAAAGAGCGAAATTAGCCATCCCTTTACTAAAAAGGAATTTTTGTCCATTCGTTGAATACAGTTTTGAATCAAATCGATTTCTTTTAATAGAACTTCATTCCTATCCACAAATGTCAACTTCTTTCTGTTGAGTTTAATTTCATTATAGCAGAAATTGTAAAATAGGCAAGAATTAAATATAGCAAAGTCCTCTTTCTCTGCTTATTCTAGCCCAGAAATTGTGTCAACGCCTATTAAGGCTTCATCGAAAGCTGCGCTATGACGGGAATTTCCTCATTTTCCACTCATAAATGCTTCGCCGGTCCGCGGATAGTGGAAATAGAAAGAAATATCCAGATTGTTTGACCATTCCATCGGCCCGCCGAAACTGTATGGTTTCGGTGGGTTTTCTCTGCTTTTCGCAACTTTTCTTTTGTTAGTAATTTGCTAGTAACCGGGCCGACCCACAAGCTGACCCACACAGGGAAAGGACTGGAAAGGGGGAAAGAGTACTGACTGAGCTTATCCTCATTATTATGGATCTAATGTCGAACAAGTGCAAAAAACGTTTGTTTTTTGTGAAAAAGTATGATATTGTACTTTATAATAAAGTTTTTTCCCTTTTTTGTAGCTTTCGACTTTAGCGTGCTATCATATTTTGGGAAAGACCTTTTAATCAATAAGGAGAAAATTATGGATAGTTTAGTATCTTTTGAGGGTGCTGCCGATGTACTTAATAATCTTATTAATAAGATTTCCGATGCGGTAGGTTGGGGCGGCACGCATAGCACTCCCCAGCGAGAGGCTGTTAGTACATACATTCAAGAAATACAAAACAGCAATTATGACCCATTGACCAAGGCGGCCCTGATTTCCAATGCAAAAAAAATTATCCGAGAATACTCAAACCAAAGTGAAATTATTAAAAATGCAGCAAGTATTTTGAAGCCCTCTGCACAACCACATCTTATAGATAATACTTGGCTCTCTCAGTTTATGGATAAGGCCCGTCTTGTCTCTGATGCAGATTTTCAACTGATTTGGGGCAATATTTTAGCAGAGGAATGTGATAAACCCAATAGCATCCCCAAAGGGCTTCTTCATATTTTGGAACAATTGGATAAAGAAGATGCCTCTAAATTTTCTAAGGTTTGTTCTGTTTCTGTCCGCTTTGCTGATGGCAAAGATTTTTCTAATACACCTGTAATTCTACGAGGCGACAAATCGGCTTTTTATGATGATATTGGCTTAACCTTAGACACACTGCTGGATTTAAAAGCAATTGGCTTAATAGAATATGAACCATCTTCCTCAGCATTTTCTGAAAGCCCTTATAGAATATCTGCTGCAGGACCGGAAATTTGTTATTTTGATGAAACATTTCGTCTTCCTAAAGGCGAAACAACATTTGACACTGGCTGCGTTGTTTATACGCGTAGTGGAGAAGCTTTATGTAGGGCAATCACAGTTGAAAAAATTGAAGGATTTTTTCAAAAATATTGTATTCCTCTTTGGAAAAACAAAGGTTAAATTACAGTGCCGGGCATGGATTTTCTGCCCGGCACTGTAATTTAGGATTCCTCCCTCTCACATTTGACCGCTAATCACCGCTCCGATGGTGTCCGCCGCATCCTGCTTCATCTGTGCCGTGGCGTGGGTGTAGGTGTTCAGTGTGAAGCCTGCCGAGTGGTACCCCAGGGTCCCGGAGAGAGTTTTTACGTCTACGCCGTTCTTTAGGGACAGCGTCGCGAAAAGATGTCGCATATCGTGGAACCGAACATGCTCCGCTCCAATCGCTTTCAGGATTTTATTGTGTGTTCGGCGGAAGGCGTCCGGATCATACATCGTTCCGGTTTTTGCGATGGGAACATGTATGAATTACCTGGGTGCGTTTTGTGTTCCTCAATCAGAAGCTCCACCGCCTGTTGAGGAATTGCCGGCGTCCGTACGGAGTTCTGCGTCTTCGGTGGACTGACCATCATTTCCCCTTTGATGCGGTTAACCTGTTTTGTATCGGCGATTGTTCTGGCTTCTGTACCGTCATCCTCACCGGCAAGGGCAATTACACAGGAACGGCCACAGCGGTATTT
>OFGA01002823.1_pt1 | contig 10422 bp, 9 predicted proteins | sample 1521471 | NCBI WGS metagenome assembly OFGA01 (sample SAMEA3504086, study PRJEB24116) | mouse gut metagenome | biome: mouse gut; feature: mouse-associated habitat; material: faeces | place: Denmark | collected 2011
TAAAGGCATGGGTGGAGCATGGCGGCGTCTTTGTGCACGGGCCTTTCGATGAGCTTTCAAAGGCATGTTTCGGCATATATGGGGAAGAGTGTGAAAAAATGCCTTATCGATACGGCAGTACAATTATACCGCAGGGAGAAGCGTTCTGCAGGTATCTGGGCGGAACATCCATAGCAGACTATGTGGATGACGGCGGCTGCTGTGCGGCGGAATATACAGGAGAAGCATTTGGACAGGGAACGGTATATGCATTTGGCGTACAGATCGGAGCCTCTTATGCGGCAAAAAATATCCCGCACGTGCCTTATGGGCAGGGGAACCGGGAAATGTATCCGATCATACAGTCCAAAACAACACTTGTACAGGATCTGTTCTCACGCCATCTAAAGCCGGCGGGCGGTATCTGTGAGCGGGGGATTGAAACGGGGGTATTTGGAAACGGAATGGTAATTGTCAATCACCGCTCTACGCCGTATATTCTGCCAAAGGCCTATAAGGAGGAGTACTATCAGTATCCGGCAGGCACAAGCCAGGACGGACGCGGGATACTGGCAGGGCATTCGGCCGTGTGGGTAAGCGACGAGGCTGATTATTTATAAGCATTCAAGTATAAAGCCGGAGTGCAGGAAATCTGAATATGTTGAAAATGATTTAGGTTACGATAAAAAATAAAAGGACCAAAGCAAAAATAAAGTATATTGGAAAGTATGCTGAGGAAATAAAAGTATGCTGAGGAAATAAAAGTATGCTGAGGAAATGTAAATAAAGAAATATAAAATAAGAAAATATCCTATGAAGAAATACTATGACAATGTACTGAAAAATATAAATAAGAAAGGGAAAAGTATGTGGAATAAAAAATATTCAGAGGAGTTGAAAGCCAGACGCCAGAAAGCCATTGACGGGGGCGGCAGGGAAAGGGCTAACAAGCAGCATGCAGCCGGTAAGTTGACTGCAAGAGAGAGAATTGAAATCCTTTTTGACGCGAATTCCTTCGTGGAAATAGGTACATTAGTAGAATCCCGCAGTGATGAGTTTGGCATGTCTGAAAAAAAGATACCCGGAGACGGCGTAATCATTGGATATGGTATGGTAAATGGAAGGATTGTATACGCTTCTGTGGAGGACTTTACCGTTATGGGTGGTACTCTTGGGGAATACCATTCAAAGAAAATCTGCCAGATTATGGATATGGCCATCAAAATGAGGGCGCCCTACATCAGTATCAATGATTCCGGCGGCGCTCGTATCGAAGAAGGGATCTGTTCTCTTGACGGATACAGCGGTATGTTCTACCGGAACACGCAAGCCTCTGGCCTTATTCCGCAGATTTCCGTGATACTCGGTCCCTGTGCGGGCGGCGCCTGTTATTCGCCGGCGATTACAGATTTTACGTTTATGGCGGAGCAGTCCGGAAAAATGTTCATCACCGGACCCCAGGTCGTGAAGGTTGCAATCGGCGAGAATATTACGGCTGACGAATTAGGAGGGGCAGGTATTCACAGTACAAAAAGCGGCGTCCTTCATTTTACATATCCGGATGATAAGAGCTGCCTTGAGGGAGTAAAGAAATTATTATCATATCTTCCCCAGAATTGCAGCGAGCAGCCGCCTTTTGACCCTTCCTTCAGAGGGGTTGAGAACAGTTATAAATTAGAAGATATTGTACCGGATAATCAGAGAATCGTCTACACTGTAAAAAGGGTTTTGGATACGTTTATAGACAAGGACAGCTTTTTTGAGGTTCACGCAGCCTTTGCGCAGAATCTGATTGTCGGATTTGCCAGGCTTGATGGAAGTGTGATTGGGATTGTTGCGAATAACCCTCAGATTATGGGTGGTTCTCTGGATATCGATTCGTCGGAGAAGGGGGCAAGATTTATCAGGTTTTGCGATTGCTTTAACATTCCTCTTTTGACGCTCGTAGATGTGCCAGGCTTCTTTCCGGGAAGCCAGCAGGAGCATAACGGTATCATCCGCAGAGGCGCAAAACTTCTGTATGCCTATGCGGAGGCGACTGTGCCAAAGATTACGCTTATCCTGCGCAAAGCTTTTGGGGGAGCGTATATAGCCATGAACAGCAAAGGAATGGGCGCGGATGTCGTGTTCGCATGGCCCATTGCGCAGATTGCGGTTATGGGAGCTGAGGGCGCGGTGGGGATTCTCCACAAGAAAAGAATTGGGTTGGCGGATGATAAAGAGGCAGAGGAGAAAAGGATGGTGGAGGAATATACAGAACATTTTATGACGCCATACATTGCGGCTTCAAAGGGCTTCATAGACGAGGTCATTCTGCCGGAGGAAACAAGGAAGAAGATTAGCGAATCCTTTTTTGCATTGAAGGATAAGAATGAGATGAGCAGGCATAAGAAACACGGAAATATTCCGCTTTGAATGAGGAAGATATGAAATTAAAAAAATATATGAGATTACCCCAGTATGAGGTAGGAAAATATCAGCAAGAAAGCTTAGGGCAGGTTCAGGCATTATTTTCGCAGGCATTTGGAGGCAGGAGGTTATCTGTCAGGATGCTGAAATGGCAGATGGAGGATAACCCTTGCTTACAAAAGAGGGCGACGACTCTGTGGCAGGAGGATACATTGGTTGCATATAACGCCCTGACTCCTTCTTACGCCGTCTTAGACGGCAAGGAGGTGGTGGCTGCTGTCAGCGGGACGACGATGGCAGACGTACATTTTCCTGGCGCCTCTTTGCAGTTATTTACAGAGTGTGCAAGACAGAACAGGGATATCAGTATTATTTACGGTTTTCCCAATCACAACTCCTATGGGATTACAGTAAAATATCTGGACCACCGCTATGTGGGAGATGTGAGCTTTTGGACGGCGCAGGCCGTCAGGACAGAAGCTTCAGACAAGATCAAAGAGTTTTTTTCCTTTTCGGACGAATATGAGGGGATTAGCAAAGAGCTGTCAAAAGAGCATGAATTTATCAAAATCAGAAAAAGTGCATTTCTAAACTGGCGCTTTTTTTTGAAGCCGGAATATGAATACAGGGGATTTGAATTTGTGGATGAAAGGGGAAAGCATGGATATATTGTGGTGGATATCTATGTGGAAAATGAAGTGAAGCAGCTTCAGGTGGTGGATATCATTGCAGATTCCCCAAATGTCATGAAACAGTTGCTTTTATACAGTATTCATCTGGCGTACCAGTGGTCTTGCGAGGTAGTCAAGCTATGGCTTACATCTGAGAACTATGAGGATGTCCTTGTGGAAAGCGGCTTCGTCTATGGAGAGCATCCTTTTGCGATGACAGTCTGGAATCAGGATCTCAATATAAAAAAATCCTACATTACCATGGCGGACTCAGATATTTTTTAAAAAATACATGCTGAAAGCAGGAACTTGAAGTTATGAGAAGTGATTTGCCTAAGATAAAAAAATCTTTTTATTCTGTTGTTGTAAAGAGAGTGTTGGATATACTCTTAAGCGCAACTGCATTGATTGTGTTATCGCCCGTGTTGTTACTTGTGGGAATTCTGGAGCTGGTGTTCCATGGAAGACCGGTACTTTATTGTACAAAGCGTCCAGGAAAGGATGGGAAAATCTTTCCTATGTATAAATTCAGGAGTATGACCAATGAAAGAGGGGACGACGGTTATCTTCTGCCAGAGGAAAAGCGCCTTACGAAATTCGGCCATTTCCTCCGTAAGACATCGATTGATGAGCTTCCGGGGCTGCTCAATGTTCTGAAAGGTGATATGAGCATTGTAGGCCCTCGCCCCCTTCTGGCGGAATATATGCAGTATTACAGCCCAAGACATGCCATGCGACAGGCTGTCAAGCCGGGTCTTACATTGGAGAGAATTGTAAAAAGCGACAGCAAGACATGGACTTGGCGCGAGCAGTTTGAAAATGATATCTGGTATATTGAGCATATCAGTTTTGCCACGGATATCAGGATGGTATCAGCCATTATAAAAGCGGTTTTCCGTGGAAGCGAATTCAGGGCAAGCGATACCAGGGCGCCGTTTGACGGAACGAATCTTGATGAGACGAGGAATAGAGGCGAATTGGGAATTAAGGTACATTTTGAAAGTTTGGAAAAAGGATTGGAAGACGGAAGATGAAGATATTAGTATTTGCCCCTCATCCGGATGATGAAGTGTTGGGCTTAGGGGGGACGATAGCGAGATATACTGCAAACGGAGATGAAGTGTACGTATGTATTGTTACGAGTGCACAGCCGCCGGTTTACGACAACAGGATTGCAGTAGAGAATGGATGGCCCCATATGATCTATCCTGAGATTATGAAAGCACATCAATTGTTGGGAATTAAAGAAACATTTTTCCTTAAGTTTCCGACTGTCCAGATGGAAACTGTCCCCAGGTACGAGCTTAATGGAAAGATTAATAATCTGGTGCGGCGCATTTCACCTGAGATTGTCTATATTCCCCACTTTGGCGATATGCAGAAGGATCACCAGATTGTTTCGGAAGCCGTCATGGTTGCGGTGAGGCCGAAGCATGAAAATATTGTTCGATACGTGTACTCTTATGAGACGCTGTCTGAAACAGAATGGAATATCCCTCATTCTTCAAACTGTTTTATTCCCAATACATTTGTAGATATCAGCGAATACCTCAAAAAGAAAATGGCGGCTATGGAATGTTTCGTGTCACAAGTGGGAAAATATCCGGATCCCCGTTCGATTGAGGCGGTAGAGGCTCTGGCAAGGCTTAGAGGAACCACTATGGGAGCCGAAGCGGCAGAGGCGTTTGCGCTGGTGAGAGAGTATAGGAGATAGGATGTATGCATGGAGAGAGAATGTGGCACACGTTCAGGCTATTTACAATTTTATCTGCTGTAAAGAGAACTCAATATTATAAAGATAAAAAAATATTCCATTCTATGGGAGAAAATTGTCTGATTATGGACAGGATTGTTCCCCTTTATGCAAGGTTAATCAGCCTGGGGAATAACGTACAGATTGCATCTAATGTTCACTTCAATACACATGATATTACTCATGTAATGTTAAACAACAGAGAGTCCTCTTTACCTAGGGGGGGGGGTAAGTATCATGAAAAAACAGGCTGCATTGAGATTGGAGATAACGTTTTTATCGGGGCGGGTACGAGTATCAATTACAATGTGAGGATTGGATCGAATGTAATAATTGGAGCATGCAGTTTAATCACAAAGGATGTTCCCGGCAACAGCGTGGTAGCCGGAGTACCCGCAAAAGTAATTTCGAGTTTCGAGGAATATTTGAAGAAAAGGACAGAGGACGACAAAAGCTATATTGAGTTTGGGACAGAATTTATCTCAGGTGAAATGGAAGATCGTTGCTGGAGGGAATTTTTAAATGGGAGAAACATTTTGAACAAATCGGTTTAGCAGGAGGAAAAATGGAAAAGGTTAAAGTTCTTGAATTACCTATAAGTAATTTGGGAAGAGGGGGAACTGAAGTAATGGTTTGGAATTGGTATCATAACTTTTCCTCCCCCGAATTAGTAATTGATTTTCTTGGAGATTATTCAAGGAATGATGAGTACATAAAATCTATAAACAGCAATCATGGGGAATATTACAAATACACGAAGTATACTTCCCCAAAGATTTTCGGGAAAATTATAAACACTTTCGGAATCATGCGTTATGCAAAGAAAATTGCAAAAAACAATGATTATGATGTCATCCACATTCATGCTCAAGATGCATTTATTGCATTTACATATTACTTAGCTGTAAAACCGTTCTGCAAAAAGATTATAATCCACTCCCACTGTACGGGAACCGATGTAAATTCGGGTGTGTTAATGAAACTGAAACGTTTTCTTCATAAGGTTTGCAGGTGTTTGCTGAACAGCAAAAAAGTTATACGTTTAGCCTGCTCAAAAGCTGCCGGAGAATGGATGTACCCTCCGAAATACAAATTTGAGGTCATAAATAACGGAATTGACGTAAAGAAATTCACATATAACGAAGAAGTCAGAAACAGGATACGCTCCGAATTGAAAGTTGATAACAAATTTGTCATAGGTAATATAGGGCGTTTTTCAATACAGAAAAACCACGAATTTCTGCTTGATATTTTTAACGAGGTGTTAAAGAAAAATCCAAACGCCGTTTTATTGCTTATCGGGGACGGTCCCCTTGAAAATAAGATAAAAGAAAAGATCAAAAACCTCGGAATTGAAAAATCCGTAATATTTTATGGGACAACTTCGAGCACAAACGAGCTTTACCAAGCAATGGATTGTTTTGTTTTGTCCTCGCTCTTTGAAGGACTGCCGATTGTTTTGATTGAGGCTCAGGCAGCCGGACTTAAAACACTATGCTCAGACGCAATAACACAAGAGGCAAAAATAACAGGGCTTTTGGAGTATTTGCCTTTATCTGGAACACAGGAAAAATGGGCTGAAAAAATCCTCAGCTATAATGATAGGTATGAACGAAAAGATTTGTTCAAAGAAGTTAAAAATGCGGGGTATGATATTAAGCAGTCCGCAAAGCGGCTCGAAGAAATATACGTCAGGAAGATGCATGAGTGATTAATATGAGAGTTTTATTTGTTAGCGGATTTGGAATCAATTCAACTGTTCCTAATCCTATTTGCGAAACCAGGATAATCAAATGGCTGAAAAAATATCCGAATATTCAAATAGATATTGCGTGTGATGGTATTGTTGAAAAGACACCGGAGAAAAATTGGAAGTGTCATCCATGGTATATGCTGCGCCGGATAAAATGCTGGCCGTCAAACAATCCGGATGTTGAGAAAGCGTGCAGGAAGGAATTATGTGAAATTTTTGATGCTCAGGATTATGATTGCCTTTTTGTTCCACATAAGCCATTTGAGACAGTATATGCCGCATGTTATATAAAAAAGAAACATCCGAAGGCCAAGCTGTACATTTATGCGCTTGACCCAATCGCTAATGAGGTCGATGCAAATAACGGTATAGGTAAACATCTTTTCTTTTTGTCGAAAATAGCGGAAGAAAAGGTGTTTGAAATAGCGGATCATATTTTTCACATGGAGTGCAACAAGAGAAAATATGATGAAGAAAAATACAAGAAATATGCGGACAAGTTTTCCTATTTAGATTTCCCACTGATAGAATCAAGGGATGTAAAGTCAGGGCAGGAACATGATTCATCAGCTTTGCTCATACTATACTCAGGGCTTCTCAATGATGTTTACCGTTCGCCTAAGTATTTTCTTGAATTATATGATGTTGTGTCAGAATCGATTGACGCACAGCTTCATTTCTATGCGAAAGGGAACAGCGTTAAGGAAATCGAAGAAAGAGCAGCGAACAACAAGAGAATTAAGTCGTTTGGATATATACCAAAGGAAGATCTTGAAGAAAAAATAGAAGAGGCTCAGTTTCTTTTAAACATTGGAAATAAATATTCTGATATGCTTCCATCCAAGCTATTAACTTATTTCATGACAGGAAAGCCTATTATCCACATAAAAAATCAGGAGAATGACGCATCGATTCATTATCTTGAAAGATATGGTTTGTATATTGTTATAGACGAGCGCGATCCGTTTGAGGAAAACGCAAAAAAATTAATCGAGTTCATGAAAAATAATCATGGAAAGAGGTTATCTCTGGATTATGTAAGGAGAACATTTACACATAATACACCAGAATGGAATGCAAAGCAAATCAAGAGAGTCTTAATGGGTGATAAATAATGTCAATAAATATAGATAAAAAGGAATTTAAAATAATAGCATTAGTTTTCGTTTTATTGTTTTTCTCAAACGACACATACCTATTTGGAACCAATTCCAATGAACTGATGGTTGCCATACCGAGATACCTCATGCTTGGCTATTGTGCTATAAGTATATTTTTTTCTATGGTCGGGAAAAAATATACGGAGCATAAAAAAATCATGATTCTATATTTTGTGATGATTCTAGCTTTTTTGGCAGTATCAATTTATCACCACGAGTATTTTAACCGGATTTTGATTAAAGTTTTGTGTATGACAACCAGCATGTTTATATGTATATCATATCCTCTTGAGGATTATACACAGGCTTTTCTAAAGTGTATGACATTTTTCTCGGTATCTGCAATTTTCCTTACACTGATTGCCTATATTTCACCGGCTATTGTCAGAGCCTTGCCATCAATTATCAACACAGCAGGAATACGGTATTATTCTATTGGGTTTGCCGGGTTAGACGAAAGATCCTTAACTACATGGAATATTAGAACCAGTGGGATTTTCTGGGAACCCGGAGTATTTCAGATGTACTTGAACCTGGCTATTTTGTTGGAGTTAATGCTTGACAATGCAAAGAACAAGAAGAGAATAGCCATTTATATAATTGCACTGTTCCTTACATTTTCTACTACCGGATTTCTGGCGTTTGGATGGATGATTGCAACATATGCTCTGTTTGGCAGGGAGAATAGTCGGTCTGTAACAAAAAATATAGTTGTATTCATTGCTCTGATAATAGGTTCAATAGCTGCATACTTTATCGTCTTCTATACAAATTTGGGAACGTCTGTGTTTGGCAAACTGTTTAATATGAAAGATGGATCAACAATGGTTCGTCTGGCGTCAGTTCTGATTAATCTGGAAATAATCAGAGATCATCCTTTTGCAGGAATCGGTATGGAAATAATGGAAGATGAATTTATACAAAGATCTTATCGGTCAAGTGCAATATATGGGTGGACGCATCAGAATACAAACACACTCCTATACCAATTCGCTGCGCATGGTTGCTTTTTTGGCATTCCGTTTACCTTGGGGACTTACAAGTTCGGAGGCAGACTAAGCAATAAAGTGTTTATGAAATTATCTATATTTGTGATGTTTGTGATGTTGTATATAGGAGAAAACCTATTTACATCTATTTTCCCATACATTTTGATTTTTTATGGTGTGGATCGAGCTTATGCTCCTGTGGAGGCTGAAAATAAATTTATTCATATTGGGGGTGTTCCTTGTGAAAACAATTCTGTCAATTAATCTCGGTAATTTTGGCAGTACGGGAAATATTATGCGGGGCATTTCAAAAGCAGCCGAGCAGAGTGGGTATACTTGCTGGCAAGCCTATGCGCCTGATAGGAACAACGGGATTGCTTTGGAGAGGGATATCGTGATCGAAAGCTATAATGTAAGAAGATTGAATGAATTATATTCACGATATACGGGAATGCGTGGATTCCAAGCCTATTTTTCAACGAAAGCCTTTTTGAAAAAAGTTGATAAGATCAAACCGGATATTATCCACCTTCATAATCTTCATAATAACTATATTCATGTCGGCCTGCTGTTTGATTACATAAAAAAGAACCGCATTAAGGTGGTTTGGACGCTCCATGACTGTTGGGCATTCACAGGGCGTTGTCCGTATTTCCAGATGAGTGGATGCAAACGTTGGAAAACAGGATGTCACGACTGCCCATATCCAAAGGAAGAGTATCCTTCGGTGAGGGTAGATAAATCAGATGTTCTTTGGAAAATGAAAAAGGCAGCGTTTACCGGCGTTGAGAATCTGACGATTGTTACTCCGTCAGAATGGCTTGCGGGTTTGGTAAAAGAGTCTTTTCTCAAAGAATATCCGGTTCAGGTCATCTACAATGGAATAGACTTGGATGTATTTAAACCTACGCCCAGTGATTTTAGAAGCGCTTACGGCATAGGGGGGGGGGTAAAAGTCTTATTAGGAGTTTCATTTAATTGGGAAAAAAGAAAAGGACTGGATGTATTTATAGAGCTGAGCAAAATGTTAGACAATAGATATAAAATCGTATTGGTTGGCATAGATGCCCAGACGGGGAAAACACTCCCTGAGAATATTCTTACAATAGAGCGAACCAGGGATAAGCGGGAATTGGCTCAGATATATACTGCTGCGAATATTTTTGTGAACCCGACAAGAGAAGAAGCACTCGGAATGGTGAATTTAGAGGCTTTGGCCTGCGGAACGCCGGTGGTCACGTTTCGTACAGGAGGCTCGCCAGAGTGTATAGATGACACCTGCGGAGTAGTCGTTGCCTGCGACGATATTCAGGCTTTAAAGACGGCAATCGAGGAAATGGCTGTATGAGGTGGAACATGAGTAAGTATTTGGTTTTAGGAGTTTCATTTAATTGGGAGAAAAGAAAAGGGCTTGATGTTTTTATAGAGTTGGAAAAACGTCTGGGATTAGATTATAAGATTGTGCTGGTTGGTGCAGATGAAAATCTTGCGTATAAGATTCCAGAACGTATCATTACGATACCGAGGACGGCAGATCAGGAAGAACTGGCTAGGCTTTATTCTGCCGCCAATGTTTTTATAAACCCTACAAGAGAGGATAATTTTCCGACGGTTAATATAGAGTCGCTTGCCTGCGGAACGCCGGTTATCACCTTCCATACGGGAGGAAGCGCTGAAATGTTAGATAATGGATGCGGTTACTGTGTCG
>OFGA01002824.1_pt1 | contig 10420 bp, 10 predicted proteins | sample 1521471 | NCBI WGS metagenome assembly OFGA01 (sample SAMEA3504086, study PRJEB24116) | mouse gut metagenome | biome: mouse gut; feature: mouse-associated habitat; material: faeces | place: Denmark | collected 2011
CGCCGCCGCCATCACCAGCCCCGCCGTGTGGAGTGTGTGGTGGCCGCAGGCGCACAGCTCGCCGTTGTCCGCCCCCAGACGGGCGGCATGGGCTTCATCGGGGCTATGGCGGTCATGGTCATGGTGATCCTCATGGCCGTGTCCGCCGTGGCTGTGGGTGTGGTGGGCCCGCTTGTCGATCCAGCAGTTGAGCAGATAGGTGCACAGGAATCCGATCATAATCCAGCACATCGCCGGAAGAACGCTGGACTCCTCCACCGCGTCGGCCGCCAGGTCGAAGCACACCACGCTGAGCATCACCCCCGCGGTAAAGCGCAGCAGGAGGCTCACCGCCCGATCCGACGGGCTGTGGACCATCGCGGCCAGTCCGCCGCCCAGGGCCAGCCCTCCCGCGCCGGTGACGGCGGTGATAAGAAAAATTGTCAGGTAAATGTTCATTAAGAAAGCTCCCTATGTTGGATTGCGCCCTAATAGTATAACAGATATGGAGGAAAAAGGCAAATCGGATTTTGGCGTCCCGCAGATTCCGGCTCGGATATCGTCAACACACCTGAAAATCGGCAAAGTTCGGCGGTTAAAACAGCGCAGGGCGGCGTTGTCGTCTTTGGCGGGCGTCAGCCCGCCTGCATCCTCCGCCTTGTCCTCCGCAATTTTTCCTCGCCTCCTTTTTACCGCTTCTCAAGTGTATCGACTATAAAGGTTTTCCACGTTCCCACGGGGCCCGTTCTGTGTCACAATAGGGGGCATCAGCATAAAAGGGGGACTAGTCATGAAACTTTCGGAGCAGGACGTCAGCGTCTTCGCCGCCTACCTGCGCGGCGAGGAGAAGAGCCCGGCCACCGTGGAAAAATACCGCCGGGAGGCGGCGGGATTCGTCCGGTGGCTGGCGGGCCGGGAGCTCTCCCGGGAGCTGGGGCGGGCGTATAAGGACCTGCTGTCCCAGGGCCGCTCTCCCGCCGGGGTCAACGGGGCCCTGGCGGCCCTCAACCGGCTGTTCGCCTTCCTGGACCTGCCGGAGTACCGGCTGAGGGCGGTCAAAACCCAGAGGCGGATCTTCCGCGACGAGGCCAGGGAGCTGAACGAGGGGGAGTACCGCCGCCTGCTCTCGGCGGCGGGCGCGCGGAAAAACGAGCGGCTGCGCCTGGTGATGGAGGCCATCTGCTCCGCCGGCATCCGGGTGGGCGAGCTGCGGTATTTCACCGTGGAGGCGGCGCGGCTGGGCCGGGCGGAGGTGACGTGCAAGGGGAAGAGCCGGACGGTTTTCCTCCCGGCGAAGCTGCAGAGGACGCTGCTGCGGTACGCGAAGGCGCGGCGGATCACCGCCGGCCCCATCTTCGTCACCCGCTCCGGCCGTCCGCTGGACCGCAGCAACATCTGGCGGGACATGAAATCCCTCTGCCGGGAGGCGGGGGTGGCGGAGGAGAAGGTGTTTCCCCACAACCTGCGGCACCTCTTTGCCCGGGCGTACTACCGTCTGGAGCGGGACATCGTGCGTCTGGCGGACATTCTGGGCCACGCCAGCGTGAACACCACCCGGATTTACACCATGGAGTCGGGATACGTCCACCGCAGGCAGCTGGAGCGGATGCGCCTGGTGATATAAAAACCTGTATGCACAGCCGGAACAGCAAAAAACCACGGAATGTTCCTTCCGTGGTAGCGCGTTATCGGTTAATCCGGCAAGTTCCATCTTTACCATATGTATTCTACCACCATTATCTGGATATTTCAAGGGGACAATTCTGTTTTTGCATGACGATAACGCCAGCAAAAAGAAAAATTTTTGCCGGCGGACGCTAGTGCGCTCTTTTTCAGCCTGTCCGTCAGGCAGGGGAACGCCTATGCCTCCCCCCTGGTTTCCCGACTACCACGGAAGGAACATTCCGTTGTATGTCCTTCCGCTCCCGCCGCTGCGCGGGGGCGGATTGACATAAATGTCTGTGTGGGGAAACCTGGGTAAAGGGGGAGTTTTATGAAAAGATGTTGCCCGCCTGTCATGCCCCTGCCGGCGGCAGGGAAACGGCGCGCCCGCGCAACGAAGGAAGCTTATCACAATTTGGCAAACCGCGGGAAACCGCGGGACTGCAAAGCTATGGGAACTAAGGTATCGTTTTGTTACTCTGACGCGCAAAAGCGGTGCTATGTTAGCCCGGCTGCTGGACAACTTTAGCAACCCGTCCGAAAGGGCGGCACGCAAAGCCAGGGGCCTACGGCGCAGTGCGCTATGGCAGCCCAGCCGCCGGATACTTTGCATCCGTAAAATGCAGCAAAGAAAGGATTGAAGCAATGAAGAAACATGTATTAGCGCGGGCGTTAGCCCTTGTTATGTCCCTGTCCCTGCTGTCCTCGACAGCGCTTGCGGCGGTAGCGTTTAACCCGGATTCCCATGTTGGTGAAGATGGTTCGCTGCTGTCATATGTAGACAGTGAAACCTCCGAACAGCGCTATGACTACTACCTGGACAAAGATATTGAGCTGGACAAAACCCTGGTGATCAAGGACGGCGCGAATGCCTCCATCGATCTGAACGGCTACAACCTGTCCCTTAACAAGGACCAGGTTGTAAACACTGAAACCGCCACAGTTGAAACTACCGAGGACCAGAAGACCGGCAGCGTCATTGAGGTAAAGGGCGAGGATACCTCCTTGACCATAACCGACAAAAATAAGGACGCCGATTATGGGCATGGCGACGGCACGGGCACGATCTCCGGAGGCTATGCCCAGCCTTCCCACGGCGCTGGCACTGGCGGCGGCATCAAAGTAGACGGTGGCGCTTCTCTTGACCTGCAGGGCGGCACCATCACCAACAACGTCGCATCCAACGGCGGCGGCGTGTACGTAGGCAAAGGAACCATCACCATGAGCGGCGACGCAACTATTGACGGGAACCTTGCCACCATGGGCGGCGGCGGCGTTTATCTGAACACCGAATTGGCCAGCTGGACAGGCAATGAAGCCGTGCTCACCATGAATGGCGGCACGATTTCCAACAATACTGCCAGCGGTCCGAATGCGACCGGTGAGATCGTTGGCGGCGGCGGCGGTATCGGCGCCGTTCTTTATGACGAATCTCCGGACCCTAATTACAATGCGATTGTAATTAACGGCGGCACTATCACCGGAAATAGGGCTGAGGTCGGCGGAGCCGGTATCTATGTTACCAACGGCAAGGTCAGCATCAAAGACAGCGTCATTTCCAACAATATCGCGAAGGGAATTCTTGCCGATAAGGCCACTTCCGGCGGTGGCATCACCGTCAACGGAAATAAATCCGTGCTCGATGTGACCAACAGCACCATTTCCGGCAACTACGCCACCAGTGGCGGCGGCATCTATGCCGCCGATACCAAGGTCACCATGAACGACAGCAACATCAGCAAGAATACCGCCAGCAAGGGCGGCGGCATCTATGCCAACGCAGGCGAGTTTGCCATGACTGGCGGCAGCATTGCCAATAATACCGCCAGCGCAGGTGGCGGCGGTGTGCGCCTGTTTAACGGTGCCAAGTTCACCATGAACAGCGGTCACATTGTTGGCAACACCGCTGCTTCAGATGGCGGCGGTGTGTACAGCTATAAGAACACCGAGTTCATCATGAACGGCGGAGAGATTGTTGGCAACACCTCTACAAACGGCAATGGCGGCGGCATGCTCAATCACACTGCTACGTTCATCATGAACGGCGGTAAGCTGTACGGCAATTCTGCGGGTGCAAGCAGCGATGACATTTACAGCAATATCAAGGCAGGCGGTAGCATTAAACTGATTGCTGCCGCAGGCATGGATGTTGATACAGACGATGGCAATAACGTCAGCCAGTGGATGTGGGATGCCAGCAATGGCCGCTGGGAGGATGACAATTATTTGATTCCCTCCCTTACAAAAAATGCCATTCTGTGTCTGAAAGCCGCCCATGACCAGTACTTCAACGTTACCTATCATGACGGTGAAAAGGTGCTCCAGACCTCCAATCTGGAAAAGGGCAGCGAGTTCCCGACCTGCCAGGAGCCCACCCGTGAGGGCTATACCTTCGCTGGCTGGAACCTGGAGCTGCCGGAAACTGTGAATGGCAATATCATGCTGACCGCCAAGTGGGATCCCATCCCTGTTGAGCCCACCGAGCCTACCGATCCCGAGGAGCCTTCCGAGCCCACTGAGCCTGAGGAGCCCGTTGATCCCGAAGAGCCCACTGAGCCCGAGGAGCCCGGCGTGGCGATCCCTGATCCCGACGTCCCCCTGGGCGGCGCTCCCGATGCCGACACCGTCGACATTGAGGACGAGGAAGTGCCTCTGGCCGGCATAATGAGCATGGCTCAGCTGCTGGAAGAGCTGCGCGTCCGCGAGGAGATCGCCGACGTGGAGCTGCCCGAGGACTTCAAGTTCATGGACCACGACTACGCCCAGGCCATCTTCTGGGCCCTGTCGGAGGAGCTGGTCGCAGACACGGAAGAGGAGCCTCTGAACCCCGACGAGATCGTAACCGTCGGCCTGATGCGGAAGGTTCTGAACGCCTTTGCGGTAAACTGCAAGGGCTATGAGAACTTCACCACCGCCATCGAGGGCGAGGATGACGAGATCGTCATGGATCTTGGCGCGCGTCTGAACCTGTTCTACGAAGAACTGGAGCAGTACGAGGCCGAATAAAATTTCCCTCCCCCACACAGACAACCCCCAGGCCCCGGAGGCGGACGCCTCCGGGGCCGATTTTTCCTCCGTCCGGATAAAACGCCATGGAACATTTGACAAGCGGGAAAAAATATGTATAATAGAGGTTGCCGATCCGCTCCCGCCCACGGACTCTCTGTGTATGCGGCCCAGGACGCCGGCGGAATGAAATAACGGGGTGTTGCGCAGTTGGTAGCGCGCCTGCTTTGGGAGCAGGAGGCCCGGGGTTCGAGTCCCCGCACTCCGACCACGTCGGAGCAAAGTCCGCTCCACTCAAAATCGGGCGTTCCCTTACGGGAGCGCCCGGTTTTTCGCGCCGCTCCCTTGCTCCTCCTTTCCAACTCGAACCCGCTGCGCTGGGCTTCGAGTTGGTTTCGGGTACCGTCCTGATGGCTGCTACTTCTGATGCAGCCGCATCTTTTTTGTCAACACAAGAAGGCCAAAACCCTCCGCCGCAAGCCTCCATACCGACAGGAAGGGCCCGGGGCCTTTTCCGCGCTCCTCCGCCAACCCGAAAAGTTCTCCAGCGAACAAAATACCAGGTGACAAACGGCCGCGCCTGTGGTATACTGCTGTCTGTCGGGCGCGTCCGCCCCAAGAAAGGAACATCCTATGAACAGCCAACGCAATACAGATATTTCCCAGCAGCTTTCCTCCGCCCCCGTGGGCCGGCTGCTGCTGAAGCTGGCCGTACCCACGGTGGTGGCCCAGCTGGTAAACCTGCTGTACAACATCGTGGACCGGATCTACATCGGCCACATGCCGGAGGTCGGCATGACGGCCCTGACGGGGATCGGCCTGTGCTTCCCGGTGATCTACCTCATCGGGGCCTTCACCATGCTGGTGGCCCAGGGCGGCGCGCCCCGGGCGGCCATCGCCATGGGAGAGGGGAACAACGAGAAGGCGGAAAAAATCATGGGCAGCTGCTTCACCTGCCTGATCGGGACCGCCATTGCGCTGACGGCGCTTTTCTGGATCTTCGGGGAGCAGCTCCTGTGGATCTTCGGGTGCAGCGAGGAAACCATCGTCTACGCCCTGCCCTATATGCGCATCTATTCCAGCGGCTCGATCTTCGTCATGATGGCCCTGGGCATGAACCTGTTTGTCACCACCCAGGGGTTTACCACCGTCAGCATGCGCACGGTGCTCATCGGCGCGGTGAGCAACATCATCCTGGACCCCATCTTTATCTACGCCTTTGACATGGGCGTCCAGGGCGCGGCCCTGGCTACGGTGATTTCCCAGGCGATATCCGGCGTCTGGGTGGTGCGGTTCCTCACGGGAAAGCGGACCACTCTGCGCCTGCGCCGGGGCAGCCTGCGGCCCAGCTGGGCGCTGATGGCCCCGGTGCTGGCCCTGGGCGTTTCCCCCTTCGTCATGCAGAGCACCGAGGCGCTGCTGTCTATCTCCTTCAACTCCTCCCTCCAGCGTTACGGCGGCGACATCGCCGTGGGGGCCATGACCATCGCCAACACGGTGCTGCAGATGGTGTGGATTCCCTCCCAGGGCCTGGGCCAGGGGGCCCAGCCCATTATCAGCTACAACTACGGCGCGAAGAACGCCAAGCGCGTCAAGGACGCCTTCTTCGCCCTCCTGAAGGTCAGCTGCGCCCTGATGCTGACCTTCTGGCTCCTGGTGCAGCTGTTCCCCCAGGTGTTCATCCGCATTTTCAACAACAACCCCCTTCTGATGGACACGGCAAAGTGGACGCTGCGGCTCTACACGGCGGTGCTGGGCATGTTCGGCATTCAGATGTCGGTGCAGCAGACCCTTATGGCCATCGGCAAGGCGAAGGCGTCCCTGTTCATCGCCTGCCTGCGGAAGATCATTCTCCTTATTCCCCTGATCTTCCTCCTGCCGCAGTTTTTTGAGAATAAGGTATTCGCCGTATTCCTGGCGGAGCCGGTCAGCGATTTCATTTCCGTCACGGCGGCGGCGATCACGTTCTTCCTTGTCTTCCGCCCCGCCCTGGCGGAGCTGGAAGCGGACCAGTCTAAGGCGGAGTAATATAGTCGACACAGGGCGAGGCGCGCGGATTGGGGAAAGTTTTTCCCGCAAGACGCGCGCCGCCCTTTTCTAACCCTTTTGACGCAAAAACGCGGGAATTCTCCGCTATTCCCAGAAACGCAACCGCCGGTTGCGGAAGTTTCAAGGGCAGTTGATAGCGTGCCGCGGGGAATTGCGGTATGATTATGGCAAGGAGGTCAAGCGGATGTTGTCTGAAAAAATATATACGCTCAGGCGAAAGAGCGGGCTGTCACAGGAGCAGCTCGCGGAAAAAATCGGCGTTTCAAGGCAAGCGATATCCAAGTGGGAAGGGGGGCTGTCCACTCCGGAGCTGGATAAACTCAAGGCTTTGAGCGAGTGCTTTCAAATTTCCATCGATGAGCTTACCGGAAATCAGACTACCGGCGACGCCGGCGAGGGGATAAAGGAGAACCGGGACCCGCCCCCCTGCAAAACGGGGGAGAGCAGGATCGGGATTTTCCTCTGTGCGGCGGGCGCCGTCTGCCTGATTCTGTTCAGCGTCCTGACGGTTATGCGCCCGGCGTCTGTCGACCAGATCAATGCGTCGTCGGCAGTCACCTTGAATGGAACGGGGATGCTCATCGCGTTGTTCGCAGCGTTCATGATCGTGGGAATTGTGATGATTCTCAGAAAAAAATAAGTTATGGAGGGGTTGTAATGAAGAAGTACAAATACCTGGCCGCTCTTTTTGCCGCTCTTGCGGTCCTGCTCTCGAACGCCATGTGCGCCGCAGTTGCGTACAATTACTGCGCTCTCCAGCTGGGCGGCCAGTACGCGGGGTGCAGCGCGCCGGCGGATACCGCCTTTCTGCTGGGCATCCCATATGGGATCGGGATTGCCATATGCGCGGCTTTAGCTTGGCTTTTCCATAGAAAACATGCTCAGCGCGGCTGACAAATAAGAGGGCGCGGAAGGATTCTCCTTCCGCGCCCTTTTCACCTGTTTTAATCCGTCCGGCCAGACGGTCTGCTCCTGTCATAGGCCACGATGACCCGCCGGTTGGGGTCGGTGCCCATGGAATAGGTGGTCACGCCCTCCACGTCCTGCAGGGCAGTGTGGATCACATGCCGCTCGTAGGCGTTCATGGGCTCCAGGGTGACGTTGCGCTTGAAGCGCAGCACCTTCCCGGCCACCTTGCGGGCCAGGTGCTGGAGGCTCTGCTCCCGCTTGAGGCGGTAGTTCTCCGCGTCCACGTGAATCCGGACCCGCTTGTCCCCGCCCTTGTTGACGGAGTAGTTGGCCAGCTGCTGGATGGCGTCCAGGGTTTCGCCCCGGCGTCCGATGAGGGCTCCCAGCTTCTCGCCCTCCAGGATGACCTTGTACCGCCCCTCGGCGTCCATATACACCTTCACCTGGGCGCGGCACTCCATGTGCTCCAGCAGGCCCGTCAGGAAGGCGGTGATCTGCTGGGCCTTCTCGTCGGTGCAGAGCTCCCCCAGGTCCTCGGGCCGGGGCCTGGGAGCGGCGGGGGCCTCCTCCGGCTCCGCCGGGACGGGGGCCTGCCTGGGGGGCTTGGGCCTCTGGGCCTTGGGGGGCCGCGCCGGGTCCTCCGGCTCCGCCTTGGGGGCGGCGGGCTTCTCGGGATTTGCGGGGCGCACCGGCCTCTCAGGCTTTTCCGCCTTTTCCACCGGCTTTTCCACTTTCACGGGTTTTACGGGCTGGACAGGGGGCTTGGGGGCCACCACCTCCTCCAGGCCGTAGGTAATGCGGACCTTGGCCGGACGGGCCCCGATGCCCAGGAAGCCGGACTTGGCCCGCTCCAAAATCTCCACGGATACGGCATCCCGCTCCAAGCCCAGCTGGGCCAGGGCGCGGCTGACAGCCTCGTCTTCGGTCTTGCCGGTGACGTCTATCGTCTTCACTGCCATTGCAGGTCATTCCTCCTTATTTTCGTAGCGGTCCGCCTGATAACTGCGGCCCCGGGCGTAGGGCCGTCCGCCGATCTGACCGGCCTCGGTGGTGGGGGCGCGCTTCTCGCCGGTCTTGGGCTTCTTCTTGGGGCGGGCGGCCTCCTGCTCGCGCTGTTCGGCCACCCGCTTTTTGGATTCCTCGATGCGCAGCTGCCGCGCGGCCTCCCGCTTGGCGGCGCGCTCCTCCTCCTCGGCGTTGATCTTATTGGTGTAGTACCGGCCCAGGGTGGACTCCCGGATCATGCCCCACACGCTGTTGGCGATCCAGTAGAGGCCCAGGGCGGCGGGCATGGAGAAGCAGAACCAGAGGCTCATGAGGGGCATCATCAGGTTCACCATCCGCATACTGGCCTGCTGTTCCTGGCTCTGCCCGTTGCTCTTGCTGATGACGATGGTCTGGACATAGCTGGACACGGCGGCGAGAACCGGGATGAGGATCAGCCCGATGACCGCCCACTCCCAGGAAAAGCTGCCGAACACGGTGCTGGGCTGTGCGCCCATGTTGATGCCCAGAAAGTCGAAGTGCATCTGGAGCAGGCGGTCCCCGGCTCCCTCGATGCCCCGCCAATCCAGCTCGGACCAGTGGCGGGTGATGAAGTCGGAGAGGTAGATCTGCTCATAAGCGCCGTAGGAACCGTTGCCTAAGGTCTGCGCCACGTAGCCCAGGCCCTCCGCGGCGGTGCGCAGGGCATTGCACACCTCCTCGCCCAGGCCCATGAACACGGCGATGGGCTGGCGGATGACGGAGTACAGGGGGACGATGACGAACATGGGCAGAAGGGACCAGAGACACCCGCCCATGGGGTTGATGTTCTCCTCCTGGTAGAGCTTGGCCAGCTCCTCCTGATACTTCTGCTGGTTGTTGGCGTACTGTTTTTGCAGCTCCATCTGCCGGTTGGACAGCTTGCCCATGCGCACCATACTGCGCTTGGACTTCATCTGGAAGGGCATCATGATGAGGGTGACCACCAGGCTGAAGAAGATGATGGAGAGGCCGTAGGACCCGCTGAGGGAGTAGATGAGCCGCAGCAGGGCCGCGAAGGGTAGGGTAATGAGTCTGCCCATTGGCGTTTTTCCTCCAAAGTTGATGGGTGGTGCGAAAATGAGTACCGCGTTTTCCACATTTCACGGCACAGGGTCGTAAAAATCCCCCTTATAGAAGGGGTGGCATCGCAAAAAGCGCCGCAGGGCCAGCCATCCGCCCCGCAGCACCCCGTACTTCTCCACGGCCTGGAGGGCGTACTGGGAGCAGGTGGGGATATAGTTGCAGCACCGGGGACGGCAGGGGGAGATGCAGCGCTGATAAACCCGCACCAGCCAAATCAAAATCCGCTTCACGGCATGTCCCCCAAAAGGCCCAGCTTCCGGCTCAGGCGGAGGAAGCTGTCGTTCAGCTCCTTCCAGGAGGCGGTGAGCGTCCTGCCCCGGGCCACCAGGATAAGGTCCCAGCCCTGGGAGAGGCGGGGGCTTGAGAGCCGGTAAACCTCCCGCAGGCGGCGGCGGGCCCGGTTGCGGACCACGGCGCCCCCCAGCTTCACGGAGACGGTGACGCCCAGCCGGTTGTGCCCCAGGCGGTTTTTCCGGCAGTAGAGCACCATGCTCCCCGCCACCGCCGACGCGCCTTTACGGTATAAAAGGCGGAACTCGTGATTTTTTTTCAGCGTAACCGCAGACTTCACCGTACATCCCCCCAGGCCGCAGAACCAGTACAAGGGACGGAGGAATCCGAGCAATTCCAGCCGCCCCTGTCAGGACTCGTGTTCAAGTGTCTCCTGCCGCTCAATAAGAGAGGCGGGCGCGGCCCTTGGCGCGGC